>OLJB01000484.1_pt1 | contig 24269 bp, 17 predicted proteins | sample 1601391 | NCBI WGS metagenome assembly OLJB01 (sample SAMN01915215, study PRJEB22387) | human gut metagenome | isolation source: stool | host: Homo sapiens | place: USA | reverse complement strand
CTCGCAGAAAACATACCCATGAGAATCGCCCGCTTCATCCCTCAGCTCAACACCAGAAGCGTTCACGGCGATATCACCGTTTACGGCACTCCACTCTGCTCCATAAATAGAGCCAACATGGGAGCCGTGGACATTAACGGCAATAGATCCACCAACGTTCGCTTTCTTCGAACCTTCAATATATGGGACATCATTGGGTATCGATCCACCCTTATCCCAGCCCCAAACATTCTCGTAAGCATCGATAACGACATCGCCATCGACCTCATAAACTCCATCCGGGATCATCTGTCCTGCGCCAGTTATTGACCAATTGCCATTAAGACGAAGCGTTTTGTCGGTGTTTTCATAAGTACTGCTGCCCGCAATAATATGAATGTTGCCTTTAATAGGCGCAGGGTCACCAAAATGACCGCAAATTTCATTTACCCGACCCGAGCGAACATCAAGCGTCACGTTGCCGCGCATCTCGCAACCGTAAGTGCCTTCGATAGCGGGAGAAACATCGGAGTTGGCATTGTCGTAAATAAGCGTGGCGTTACCACCTACATAAACAGCACCAGAGCCGTTTCCATCGCCGCTCGACCCATCGCCGCGCATGCAACCGGGATTAACGTGATTACCGCTAGCCATGCGAAGGTTACCGCTGATCTCAAGATAGGTGTCATGCTCGACGGACCCTTGATATGAACCACCAATGACGTCATGAAGGCCAGCGCCACTACCAGGATTGATATATCCAGACGCGGCTATCACCACATGCGTGTGGTCGACAGTCGACCTATAGCCACCGCCATAAAGTGTTTCAGAGAGCTTGAGCTCGCAGTTACGAGTGAACACGGTATCGAAACCATTGCAATAGAATTTTCCTGAACCAACCACTTCGACGTTGTCAAAAGTACAAGGTCCGGAAAGCATGGCACGGCTGGAGAAGCGCAAGGTTGCGCGATTATCACCGTCACTCGTCACGGTAATCTTCTTGTTAGCAACGCCGAAAGTCGAAACGTAATCTTGGGTCGGCACCACAAAAGACGAGCCGCCTTTTAGGACAAGTCTGATCTCTGATAAATTATCAGAGGCAATTTTATTCAGCGCCTCCTCGAATGTTGATTGATCATTGACTTGAAAAACACCAGATTCTGCTGCATCAGAATTCGATTCATCAGATGTTTCATTCACATTCACATCGTTTGACTGCTTATCCGAGACATCAGATTCAGGTTTTTGATCATCACTTGAAACCGTCTTATCGTTAGACGAAGCCTCGTCCGCACCCCCCCCGACACAGAGGCAATATCAGCAGATTCATTAGACAGATTCTCCGAAGTCGTGTTTTGTTGAGGGACATTATTCACCATTTCATCAGCAAATACGCCCGTAGGGATCGTATTAAACACGAACAAAAAAGAGACGAACCAAACAAGAGCTCGCCTGCAGCGCGGCAATCTCACAAACCGACCTTTCCACTTACCTGACATGAACCGGTAAGGGCGACAAAATACCCAGAGGCAAAGGCATATATTTCACTCTTACTGAATGTACCGTCTGGCACATTAGCTATAGTTTAATACCAGTGTTTTGTCTGACAAGAAAACGCGTTTATTGCCATGAAATAGAAACGACCCAAAATTTGTGTCACGACCAGCCAGAATTGATCGATGTGCATTTATTTCCTAAGACCTAATGAGCAAACAATGAACAAACTCCACACCATAGCCATGGGAAAACTAGGAATTCGCCCGGAGAAGACGTTCGGCTTTTAGTTAAATGGTTAAAACGCTTCAGTTTGTTGAAGCGTTTTAGTGTGCCTTTTACGGGAATCTTACCGCTCACCGAATTATTTATTGCTATCATGCAAGGCGTAGGGTAAATCTCCGATCGCAAGGAGACACAAATGGTGAAAAAGTCACCGGAAAACACTACTCCCGCAATTGTGGACAACGTAGAGGCGCTTGAGGCTAAGCTCGCTCAGATGCGAGAGGCCCAGGCGCTTTTTGCTACGTACACGCAGGAGCAGGTCGACAAGATCTTCTATGAGGCCGCCATGGCCGCCAACAAGGCTCGTATCCCGTTGGCGAAGATGGCCATCGAGGAGACCGGCCGCGGCGTTCTTGAGGACAAGGTCATCAAGAACCACTACGCCGCAGAGTACATCTACAACGCTTACAAGAACACCAAGACCTGTGGTGTCCTGGAGCGCGACGAGGCCTACGGCATCACCAAGATCGCCGAGCCCATCGGCATCGTGGGCGCCGTCATCCCGACGACCAACCCCACCTCCACCGCGATCTTCAAGACGCTGATCAGCCTGAAGACCCGCAACGCCATCATCATCTCCCCGCACCCGGCTGCCGCCAAGTGCACCATCGCCGCCGCCAAGCTCGTGCTTGACGCCGCCGTCAAGGCTGGTGCCCCCGAGGGCATCATCGGCTGGGTCGATGTCCCCTCCATCGAGCTGACCAACATGGTCATGCGCGACGTCGACATCATCCTCGCCACCGGTGGCCCGGGCATGGTCAAGGCCGCCTACTCCTCGGGCAAGCCCGCCCTGGGCGTTGGCGCCGGTAACACCCCGGTCGTCATCGACGACACCGCCGACGTTCTGCTCGCCGTCAACTCCATCATCCACTCCAAGACCTTCGACAACGGCATGATCTGCGCTTCCGAGCAGTCCGTGACCGTCATCGACAGCATCTATGACCAGGTCAAGGCCGAGTTCCAGAAGCGCGGCTGCTACTTCGTCAAGCAGGGTGCCGAGATGGAGGCCCTGCGTGCCGCCATGTTCAAGAACGGCGCTCTCGATCACCGCATCCCCGGCATGGCTGCCGCCAAGATCGCCGAGCTCGCCGGCATCGAGGTTCCCGCCAAGACCAAGATCCTGATCGCCGAGGTCACCTCCACCGACCCCGCCAAGGAGGAGTTCTCCCACGAGAAGCTCTCCCCGGTCCTGGCCATGTACCACGCCAAGGACTTCCAGGAGGCCGTCGACAAGGCCGAGCACCTGGTGCTCGCCGGTGGCCCGGGCCACACCGCCTCTCTGTACGTGCACCCCGCCCAGGCCGAGAAGATCAGCCTGTTCGAGCACGTCATGAAGGCCTGCCGTATCGTCATCAACACCCCGTCCTCGCACGGCGGCATCGGTGACCTGTACAACTTTGGCATGAAGCCGTCTCTGACCCTGGGCTGCGGCTCCTGGGGCGGCAACTCCGTCTCCGAGAACGTTGGGGTGAAGCACTTGATCAACGTTAAGACTGTGGCCGAGCGCCGTGAGAACATGCTGTGGTTCCGCGCTCCCGAGAAGGTCTACTTCAAGAAGGGTTCCACGCCCGTCGCCCTCGACGAGCTGGGCAACGTCATGGGCAAGAAGCGCGCCTTCATCGTCACCGACCAGTTCCTCTTCAAGAATGGCAACACCCGCGCCATCGAGGCCAAGCTCGACGAGATGGGCATCGCCCACGACTGCTTCTATGACGTCGAGCCCGATCCGTCGCTGCAGTGCGCACGTCGCGGCGCCAAGCAGATGGCCCTCTTTGAGCCGGACGTCATCATCGCCGTCGGCGGTGGCTCCGCTATGGACGCCGGCAAGATCATGTGGATGATGTACGAGCACCCCGAGTGCAAGTTTGAGGACATGGCCATGGACTTCATGGACATCCGCAAGCGTATCTTCACCTTCCCCGAGATGGGCAAGAAGGCCTACTTCGTCGCCGTCCCGACCTCCTCGGGTACCGGCTCCGAGTGCACGCCGTTCGCCATCATCACCGACAAGGAGACCGGCATCAAGTGGCCGCTCGCCGACTACGCGCTGCTCCCCAACATGGCTATCGTCGACGCCGACAACTGCATGACCGCCCCGCGCGGCCTGACCGCTGCCTCCGGCATCGACGTCATGACCCACGCCATCGAGTCCTACGTCTCCATCATGGCTTCCGACTACACCAAGGGCCTCTCCGAGCGCGCTGCCAAGCTCGTCTTTGAGAACCTGCCCTCCAGCTTCACGAACGGCGCCAAGGACCCGCACGCCCGCGAGGAGATGCACAACGCCTCCTGCATGGCCGGTATGGCCTTCGCCAACGCCTTCCTGGGCCTCAACCACTCCATGGCTCACAAGCTCGGCGCTTTCCATCACCTGCCCCACGGCATCGCTAACGCCGTCATCCTGACCCGCGTCATGCGCTACAACGCCGCCGAGGCTCCCGTCAAGATGGGTACCTTCTCCCAGTATCCTTACCCCAACGCGTTGCACAACTACGCCGAGATGGCCAAGTACTGCGGCATCGAGGGCAAGGACGACAAGGAGGTCTTCGAGAACTTCATCACGAAGCTCGAGGAGCTCAAGGACTTCATTGGCGTCAAGAAGACCATCGCCGACTACGGTGTTGACGAGCAGTACTTCCTCGACACCCTCGACGAGATGACCGAGCAGGCATTCAACGACCAGTGCACCGGCGCTAACCCGCGCTACCCGCTCATGAGCGAGATCAAGGAGCTCTACCTGGACGCCTACTACGGCCGCGAGCCCCAGGACTACGCCGTCTGCTAGTTTTTAGCACGGTTTTTTGCGGCGGGGGTGCACGGGTGTTTCACACACCCCCGCCGTCGCTTCTATCGCATCGTTGAAAGGATGCAACCATGCTGCTACCCGATTCCAAGACCGAGCTCGTCCGCCGTGGCAACAAGGTCGTTTACGACCTGGGCGACAAGATCGTCAAGGTCTTTAACGAGACCAAGCCTGTCTCCGACGTGTTCAACGAGGCTTTGAATCTTGCCCGCATCAATGAGTGCGGCATCCGCAGCCCCAAGGCGCTCGAGGTTTCCCAGCTCGAGAACGCCAACGGCTGGGCGCTCGTGACCGAGAAGGTTCCGGGCACCACCCTTGCCGAGAAGATGACTGCCGAGCCCCAGCGCTTTGGTGAGTACCTCGAGATGTTCGTAGACCTCCAGATCGAGATCCACGGCTACACCTCCCCGCTGCTCAACCGTCAGCGCGACAAGTTCGCCCGCATGATCGACAGCCTTGATCAGCTTAATGCCACCACGCGCTACAACCTTCAGGAGCGTCTGGACGGCATGACCAAGGAGTTCAAGGTCTGCCACGGCGACTTCAACCCCTCCAACGTCATCGTCGGCGACGACGGCCAGCTCTATGTCTGCGACTGGGCACACGCTACCCAGGGCTCCCCTGCTGCCGACGTTGCCACCACCTACCTGCTCTTTGCCCTCAACAGCAAGGACCAGGCCGAGGCCTACCTGGAGCTCTACTGCGACCGTGCCGACATGCCCATGCAGGTCGTGCGTCAGTGGACGAGCATCGTCGCCGCTTCCGAGCTTGCTCGCAAGCGCAATGTGAACGATGAGTTCCTGAAGAACTGGATCGACGTCGTCGATTATCAGTAATATCTGAGCGATTTATTTCGCATCGGAGGCACAATGGAAAACCCCGCAGCTCGCATGGGCTGTGGGGTTTTCCTTTTAGATATCGAGGATGCTACAAGATAATAGGACGGCCCCGCATCTCCCCGATTGGAGAAATGCGGGGCCGTCCCACATATCGAACTACAAGCGAAATCGTCGATTAACGGCGGGCTGCCTTAACAAGCTCGGCAACCTTGGCAACGACCTCGTCGATCGCCACGTCCTCGCGCTCGCCCGTAGCACGGTCCTTGAGCTCCACAGTACCATTCTTGAGGCCACGCTTACCCAGAACGACCTGATACGGGAAGCCCATGAGGTCGTTATCGGCAAACTTAAAGCCGGGACGCTCGTCACGGTCGTCGACGACGACCTCGATACCCTCGGCGCACAAGCCCTCGACGATTTGGTCGCAGACGGTTGCGCACTCCTCCTTCTTGGGATCGAGCGGAATCACAGCGACCTCGTACGGGGCAACGGAAACCGGCCAGACGATACCGTGCTCGTCGTTGTGCTGCTCCACGACGGCAGCAAGCGAGCGGGACACGCCCACGCCGTAGCAACCCATGATAAGCGGCTTCTCCTTGCCGTCCTCGTCCATAAAGGTGGCGCCCATGGCCTCGGAATACTTGGTACCCAGCTGGAAGACCTGCGAGACCTCGATGCCGCGAGCAGCAGAGAGCGGCTTGCCGCAGTGCGGGCAGGGATCGCCGGCAACGACGGTGACCAGATCTGCCCACTCATCGACGGTAAAGTCGCGCTCGGGGCAGGCACCGGTAAAGTGATAATCGACCTCGTTGGCACCGCAGGCCCACTGCTTGGACTCGCGCAGGCTCTCGTCGCACACCAGACGGATGCCCTCGGGCAAGTTAACCGGTCCGATAAAGCCCTTGTGCAGACCGTAGGTCTGGAGCTCCTCGTCGGTCATCATGCGATAGCCCTTGCCAAAGACGTGCTCGGCCTTGCAATCGTTGAGCTCGTGATCGCCCGGAACAATGGCCACGACTGGCTTGCCCTCGGCGTCGATGAGTGCCAGCGACTTGCGCGTGCCGTTCTCGGGGAACCCAAAGAACTTAGCAACAGCCTCAATGGTGCCCATGCCCGGAGTCTCAACCTTGGTGAGCGTACCGTCGCCGGGGCCCTCGGTCACGACGACCTTGGTGCTTGCCGCCTCGTCATCGGCAGCAAAGCCGCAATCGTCGCAGTAGACCAGCGAAGCCTCGCCGGCGTCGGCCAAAGCCATGTACTCGACGGAGGTATCGCCACCGATCTCGCCGGAGTCGGCGACAACGGGCAGAGCCTTGATGTAGCAGCGCTCGCAGATGTTGGCGTAGGCCTGCTTCATCTTGTCGTACTCCTCCTGCAGACTCTCCTGCGTGGCGGAGAAGCTGTAGGCGTCCTTCATGATGAACTCGCGACCGCGCATCAGGCCAAAGCGAGGGCGGAACTCGTCGCGGAACTTGTCCTGAATGTGGTACAGGTTGACGGGCAGCTGCTTATAGGAGCGCAGCTCATTGCGCACTAGGGCCGTGACGGTCTCCTCGTGCGTGGGGCCCAGGACGAACTCGCGACCATGACGGTCGTCAAAGCGCACAAGCTCCTTGCCATAGGCGTCGATACGGCCGGACTCACGCCACAGCTCGGCATCGACCATGATGGGCATCATAAGCTCCTGGGCGCCGGCAGCGTCCATCTCGTCGCGCACGATGTTCTCAATCTTGCGGATCGAGCGCCAAGCAAGCGGCAGATAGGAATACAGGCCGGCGGCCTCCTTGCGGATCATGCCGGCACGGAGCAGCAGGCGGTGGCTGGCGAGCTCAGCGTCCGCCGGATCCTCTTTAAGCGTCGGCGCATAGAGCTTAGACATATACATTGCTCGGGTCATTTATTTCTCCTCAATAAGCTTGTCGACCTCTGCCATAAGCGCGTCGACAATTTGGTCCTCAGCTACTTTACCAATGATCTGGCCATGCGAAAAGAGCAAGGCCTGACCACGTCCGCAAGCAACGCCCAGGTCGGCATCAGAAGCCTCACCGGGGCCATTAACGGCACATCCCATGACGGCAATCGAAAGCGGCGCGGAATAGTTCTTAAGCCGCTCGGTGACCTCCTCGGCGATGGGAATGAGGTTAACCTGGCAGCGGGCGCACGTGGGGCACGAGACAATCTCGGGACCACGGCGACGCAGGCCCAGCGACTGTAGAATTCCCCAGGCGACCGGCGGCTCCTCAACCGGATCGGCCGTGAGCGACACACGCATGGTGTCGCCAATGCCTTCGGAAAGCAAGATACCCAAGCCTACAGAGCTCTTGATGGTGCCCTGAAGCTTGGTCCCCGCCTCCGTCACGCCCAGGTGAAGCGGAACGTGGGGAATCTCACGTGACAGGGCTCGATAGGTATCGAGCGTCGTTTGCACGCTATGGGCCTTGGCCGAAAGCACAATATTCGTAAAGCCGCGATCCTCAAAGTGCTTGACGAAGCGCTCGCTCGACATCACGAGCTTTTCGGGCTGCGTGAGGTCGTCGCGCTCGGCAATATCTTGCTCAAGCGAGCCCGCGTTCACGCCAATGCGAATCGCACAGCCCGCGGCACCCGCAGCATCGATCACCGCGTCAACCTTGGCCCAATCGCCGATATTGCCGGGATTGATGCGCAGCTTGGCGGCACCGGCCTCAACAGCACCAATGGCGAGCTTATGGTTAAAGTGGATATCGGCGACAATCGGCACCGGAGACTCGGCACAGATGGTGCGGAAACCCTCAAGCGCGGCCTCAGTGGGCACGCTCACACGCACGATATCGCAGCCAGCCTGCGCCAACGCGCACACTTGCGCAAGCGTTGCCTGGGCATCAGCGGTATCGGTGCAGGTCATAGATTGGACCACCACCGGCGCGCCGCCACCGATCTGCACGCCGCCCACATGCACGGGGCGCGTCAGCTCGCGAGGCAAAGGATGGGATAAAGACAATCCAAACACTCCCCTACAGAATAAATCGAAGGATGTCGGAACGAAGCATATAGACAAACAGCAGCGCAAAGAGCGCGATGCCCACATAGCTCACAATCGTCTGGACCTTGAGCGGAAGCTCGCGGCCCGCAATCTTCTGAATGATCTCGATGACTAGCTTGCCGCCATCGAGTGGCGGGATGGGCAGCAGGTTCATAAAGCCAAGCGAGAATGAAATGAGGGCGGCAAACGAAAGGAATGTGGCAGGGCCGGCAGCAGCAGCCTGTGAGGACATAACGCTAATTCCCACGATCGAGGAGGACTGATCGAGGATCTCCATCGTATGCTGCGGCTGGAGTAGGCGCATCACGCCATCCGCCGTCTGTACAACATAGGAGAATGACAGACGCGCCGAGGTGATCGGGTCTATACGGACCACCTGCGTAGAGGCATACACACCTAGGCGCTCGTCCTCTTTGAGCGCAACCGTGGTCGAATGCTGCTTGCCGTCACGCTCGTACTCGATGGCGATATCGTCCTTACCGGCGGCCTTGCCGATGGCATCGTAGACATCCATCCAAGTAGAACATGAGACACCGTCAACCGAAAGGATCGCATCACCGGCCTCGATACCCGCCTTGGCGGCAATAGACCCCTCGTCAACCTGACCGATCGCGTTGGTATCCATCGGCACGGTGACACCCGCAATGGAATAGATGCTCATAAGGAGCAAAAAACCCGTCAAGATATTGACGATAATGCCTGCGAGCAGCATAAAGGCGCGCTTGAGAAAGCCTTGGCCAAGATAGGTGTGCGAGCGTTCTTGCGCAAGGAACTCGGCCTCGCCGCACAGCAGCTCCCACACATCGCCCTCGGCAGTCGCATGTTCGCGATCGAACCGACGGCCGTCAAAGGTGGTATAACCCGCCGCGTCACGCGGCAGAGTCTGGTACTTGGTGGGATAGTAGCTGGGCGAAGGCTTTTCCCCTTCTTCATACCAGGGAGCGATAGAGCCCCAGCCCAACAGCAAAGCACAGGCCTCGAGCACATCCTCCTCGGAAAGTTCGAGCTCGACAGCAAGGTCGGCCACGGTCACGCGACCATGACGATAGATAGCCGCGAGCACGCGATCGGCGCACGAAACATCGGTCGGATCCATACCGCAGATGGCAGCGTAGCCACCCAGCAGCAGCGGGGTCACGCCAAACTTGGTTCCAATGCGACGCGACGTGTAATGGATGTCAAAGCGGCACGGCAGACCCAAAAAGAACTCGGTCACACGGACGCCGCAGGCACGCGCCGCCAAAAAGTGGCCGCCCTCGTGCAAAAACACGAGGACGGAAAGCATCAGCAGGCCCCAAAAGACCGATGAGAGAACGCTCAGAACAGTATCCATAAAACGAAAAAGCAATCCTTATGGGTTAGGAACGGGTTGCGGCGAGCACCTGCGCAGCCTTTTCACGCGCCCACGCATCGATGTAGCGAAGCTGCTCAAACGAATCGACCACCTGCATATCGTGGGCGTCCATGCAGGATTCCACAATGCGATCGATATCGGTAAAGCTGCAGCCATCGTGCAGGAAGGCATCGACGGCGACCTCGTTGGCGGCATTGAGCACGCACGGCATGGTGCCACCCGTCTTGCCGGCACGCTCGGCCAGTGCCAGACAGCGGAAGGTATCCATGTCGGCAGCATCAAACGTGAGCTGCCCCAGCTCGCGGAAATCGATACGAGGCGCCGGGGTATCCCAACGCTCGGGATACGAGAACGCGAACTGGATGGGAATACGCATGTCGGATGCACCGAGATGCGCCATCACGGAGCCGTCGGCGAACTCGACCATAGAGTGAATCTTGGACTGACGCTGCACGACCACGTTAATGAAATCGAGGTCGCAGCTAAACAGATGCATGGCCTCAATGCGCTCCAGGCCCTTGTTCATGAGGGTGGCGGAGTCAATGGTGATCTTGGCACCCATGGCCCACGTGGGATGCGCGAGGGCATCGGCACGCGTCACGCGATCGAGCTCGTCGCGCGTGCGGCCAAAGAACGGACCGCCCGAGCAGGTGAGCCAAATGCAGTGGGCCTCGCGCGGGTTCTCCCCCAGATAGCACTGGTAGATGGCGGAATGCTCAGAGTCGACCGGAATAAGCTGGCCCGGTTGTGCCAACGGCATAAGCAAGTCGCCACCGACGACGAGGGACTCCTTGTTGGCAAGGGCAAGGCGCTTATTCGAGGTCAAGGCCGCATGGCTCGCCTCGAGACCGGCTGCGCCCACAATAGCGACAAGCACGCAGTCGACATCGTCGCGATGCGCGAGCTCGCAAACCGCCTGCGCGCCAACGCCGAGCTTCGTTCCCTCGGGCAACTCCTGCAGCACGGCGTCATCGCCATGATCGACATCGGCCACGGCAACCGCCGGAACCGAGAACTCGCGGGCAGCGGCAACGAGCTCGGAGGTACTGGAGTTAACGGACAGCGCCGTCACCTGCAGGCGATCGGCATGCTGGCGGCACACATCGAGCGCCTGGGTGCCGATAGAGCCCGTACAACCCAGGATGGCAACGCGGAGGCGTCCATCGGGGCCATACGTCGTCTGGAAGGACATTACAGCACGCCTCCGATCATCAGCAACAGCTGCGCGGTGATGCAGCCGAAGATAAGCGAATCGCTACGATCGAGCATTCCGCCGTGGCCCGGGATAAGGTTGCCGGAATCTTTGACGCCCACACCGCGCTTGATGCGCGACTCGATAAGGTCGCCGATAACGCCCAGAATGGACACGACCACGCCGCACAGCAGCGCATAGGGCAGGCTGAGCTTGTAGAAGTGCGTCGCCCACAGGATGAGCCAAATCAAAACCGAGCCCAAGATGCCGCCGGCAAACCCCTCCCAGCTCTTTTTGGGAGAGATCTTGGGAACCATCTTGTGCTTGCCGATACGGCTGCCCACGATGTAGGCAAACGAATCGGAGACCCAAAGGGACGCGCAAACGCCCACTGAAAGCAGAGCGCCGGCAAAACCGGGCACGGCATCGCGCAGCAGCACGATAGCCGACAGCATAAAGCCAGTGTAGATGGGACCCATGAGCGTCACGGCCAGATCAGAGATGCGGGTACGCGGCGACCAGACATACCAAATGCCCACAGCGAGCATCAAGGCAAAAAGCAGGGCATTCAGCAACATCGAATCGCCCAACGCCGACAGCGGAAAGACTACGGCGGCAGCGATACCCATGCGCTCGTTAGCCATCTTGCCATCGAGCCTTGTCATACGGAAAAACTCATAGCAGCACAGACCGCTCATGACGGAAACAAAGATGGCCGTGGGCACGATACCCAAAACCAGGCACAGGATAAAGACAACGGCGTAGACGATACCGGCGGCGGCACGGGTAATAAAGCCCGCCAGCCACGAACCGGTGCCGCTCTTCGCTGCAGGCGCTCCCGCGGTGGCAGCTTTGCGCGCAGGCGTCTTGGGAGCAGATGCCTTGGGACGATCGGACACGATTAAGCCTCCTCGGTCTTGCTCAGTCCACCAAACCTACGGTCACGGCCCTGATAGGCCAAAATGGCGTCGACAAGGCCCCAACGATCAAAGTCGGGCCAATAGGTATCGGTGACGTAGAATTCGGAATAAGCCACCTGCCACAACAGATAGTTCGAAAGGCGCAGCTCACCTGAGGTGCGAATCACAAGCTCAGGATCGGGAAGGCCGGCGGTATAGAGGTGGGAAGCCACCATGTCGTCATCAATTGCGGCAGGATCGATCTTACCGGCGGCAGCGTCGAGTGCAATCTGACGGACAGCGCGGGTGATCTCGGCACGGGCACCGTAGTTAACGGCCAGCGCCAGCGTCATACCGGTGTGATCGGCGCACTCGGCAAGACCGCGCTCAAAAACGTCGCGAGTCTTCTTGGGCAGCGCGGAAATGTCACCCAAAAAGACTACGCGCACATTTTCGCGCTTCAGAAGCGGCAGCTCGTCGATAAACGTCTTGGCAAACAGGTGCATCAAGACGTTGACTTCGTGCTGCGGTCGATTCCAGTTTTCGGTCGAAAATGCATAGGCCGAAAGCACGTCGACGCCCAGGCGCACGCAGGCGGTAATGATCTCGCGCAGCGAGACGATACCCGCCTTGTGGCCCTCGGTGCGTGCAAGACCGCGCGACGTGGCCCAACGACCGTTGCCGTCCATGATGCACGAGATATGGTGCGGAATGTTATTGAGGTCAAGGTCGGAAAAACCGACGCCCGCAGGGGCGTCGGCAAAGTACTCGACCAGTTTATGCTCGTCGTATTGCACCTTAGATCTCCATGACCTCGGCTTCTTTTTCCTTCAGAAGCTCCTCGACCTTGGCGACATACTCATCGGTATGCTTCTGGACCTTGGCCTGCTCGCGACGGACATCGTCCTCGGTGAGCTCCTCATCGCGCTCGAGCTTGTTGTTGAAGTCGCGACGGATGTTACGGATAGACACCTTGGCCTGCTCGGCGTACTCGCGGCACTCCTTGACGAGTTCGCGACGGCGCTCCTCAGTGGGGGCCGGGAACGGCAGACGAACGACGGTGCCATCGGAGTTGGGGGTAATGCCCAGATCGGAAGCGCCGATGGCCTTGACGATAGCGTTGATGAGCGCCTTGTCCCACGGCTCAATGAGCAGCATGTGAGCCTCGGGGGTCTTGACGGCGGCAACCTGCGTGACCGGCGTGGGAACACCGTAATAATCAACGGTGATGTCGGACAGAATGTTGGCGTTGGCGCGACCGGTACGGACCTTGGAGAAGTTATGCTTGAGGGACTCGAGCGACTTGTCCATATGGGCGGTGATGTTCTCTGCCATGCTTAATCCTCCTGATAGACGAGCGTGCCGACGGGCTCACCCGCGAGCGCGCGCTTGACGGTGTCCTCGCCATCGATGTTGAGGACCAAAATAGGCATACGGTTATCCTGGCACAGGGCCGTAGCTGTGGAATCCATAACCTGCAGACCGCGGACGAGAACCTCGTGATAGGTAATCTTGTCAAAACGGACGGCATCGGCGCACTTGACGGGATCCTTGTCGTAGATGCCGTCAACCTTGGTGGCTTTAATCAGAATCTCGGCGCCGGTCTCGCACGCACGAAGAGCCGCGGCGGTGTCGGTCGTAAAGTACGGATTGCCCGAACCGGCAGCGAAGATGACGACGTTGCCCTTGGACAGATGGTTGATAGCGCGGCGACGAATATAGGGCTCGCAGATCTCGTTCATCTGGATAGCGCTCATCACGCGGCAAGGAACATCGTTGTGCTCGAAGGCATCCTGCAGGGCGAGCGCGTTCATAACGGTTGCCAGCATCCCCATGTAGTCGGCCTGAGCACGCTCCATGCCACCGGCAGCGCCTGCCATGCCGCGGAAAATATTGCCGCCGCCGACAACGACGCCGACCTCATGGCCAACGGCGAGCAGCTCCTTGACCTGCTTGGCAAGATGATCGGTAACCTTGGGGTCGATGCCATATTGGGCGTCGCCCATCAGTGCTTCGCCGGAAAGCTTAAGAAGCACGCGTTTATATCGGATGTCGGACAAAGCGATCCTCCTTTAATTAGACTCTCAATATGATATCAAAGGCTCTGATAAGAGCCATGAAAAAGCAGGCTGTGAGTAAAACCCACAGCCTGCTCATTACCAGCTACAAGAGCTTATTTACTCGCCACGGACCAGACGGTCAAAGGCAACGACGGTAATGGTGTCGCCGAGCTCCTTGGAGACCTGCTCAGCGTACTTCTTGATGGTGAGGGAGCTGTCCTTGATGAACTCCTGCTCGGTGAGCACGGACTGCTTGTAGAACTTCTCCAGACGGCCAACAGCCATCTTCTCCTGGATAGCCTCGGGCTTGCCGGACTCGGCAGCCTGGGCCATGTAGATCTGCTTCTCGTGCTCGACGGTCTCGGCCGGAACCTGATCGCGGGTAGCGCAGATCGGGGCGACGGCGGCAACCTGAAGGGCAACGTCGTGAGCGAAGGTCTTGAAGGACTCAGCCTGAGCGGTCTCGGCCTTCTCGAAGGCGAACTCGACGAGGACGCCGATCTTACCACCCATGTGGATGTAAGAAGCGAGCGCGCCGTTCTCGGCCTTGCGGGCAGCGAAGCGGGAGATCTTCATGTTCTCGCCCATGATGTGAATCATCTCGGTGAGCTCGGAGGAAACGGTCTCCTCGCCCATCGGCTTCTCGAGCAGAGCGTCGACGTCAGCAGGCTCGGTGGTAGCGACAACCTCAGCGACCTTAGAAGCAAAGCCGGTGAACTTGGCGTTGGAGCCAACGAAGTCGGTCTCGCAGGAGAGCTCGAGCAGAGCGCCGGTCTTGCCATCCTCGGAGACGAACGCGGCTACAGCGCCCTCGTTGGTCTCGCGGCCAGCCTTCTTGGCAGCCTTGGCGAGGCCGTTCTTGCGCAGAACGTCGACAGCGGCGTCCATGTCGCCGTCAGCCTCGACGAGAGCCTTCTTGCACTCCATCATCGGGGAGTCGGTCATCTCGCGGAGCTGCTTGACCATAGCGGCGGTAATCTGGGCCATTGTGGTTCCTTTCAAAGAGATGAAAAAGAATTAACTAAGACTGATTTACTCGGCCTTGGGCTCAGCGGCCATCTCGGCCTCGGAGACCTGCTCCTTGCCGGAGCCAGCGAGGCAGGCGTCAGCCATGAGCTCGCACATAAGGGTGACAGCAGAGATAGCGTCATCGTTGCAGGGGATGCCGTACTCGACCTCGTCGGGATCGGAGTTGGTGTCGATCAGAGCGACGACGGGGATGTTCAGGCGCTGAGCCTCCTTGATGGCGTTCTCCTCGCGCTTAGTGTCGATGACGAAGAGAGCCTGGGGCAGACCCTTCATGTCGCGGGCGCCACCGAGGTTGGTCTGGAGCTTGGTGAGCTCCTTGCCGAGCACAGCCTGCTCCTTCTTGGGGAGCACTGCCATGCGGCCGTCCTCGACCATGGCCTCGAGCTCCTCCATGCGGTTGATGCGGGAGCGGATGGTGACGAAGTTGGTCAGCATACCGCCGAGCCAACGCTGGTTGATGTAGGGCATATTAGCGCGCTCAGCAGCGTTCTTGACGGCCTCCTGAGCCTGCTTCTTGGTGCCGACGAACAGCACGTTGCCACCCTTGGCGACGTTCTTGACGAAGGTGTAGGCCTGGTCGGCGTCGAGGATGGTCTGCTTGAGGTCGAGGATGTAGATGCCGTTGCGCTCACCGAAGATGAACGGCTTCATCTTGGGGTTCCAGCGACGGGTCTGGTGACCGAAGTGGCAGCCGGCCTCGAGCAGGGTGCGGATATTAATCTTGGTAGCCATGTTAAACCTCCTGTGGTTTGCCTCCGCGCGGGGTCATCCTCCAAAACCAACCCGGACATGTGCTACCAAAGCCCGGGCACCACGGTATGAAGTAGCCGCGCGTGCGTGATAAAAACATGTTGCCGTGAAGCAACCCGATGAATGATAGCAGGAATGCATCTTCGTGCCAACCCGCAATCAAAACCACACACCTGAGTGCGGCGCGGGACGTCCCAGCCACTATTCGCCTCGGGGATGGGCTTGAGCCACGGCACGTTTGAGCCGATCGGGCGTGAGGTGCGTGTAGATCTGCGTCGTGGACAGGCTCGCATGACCCAGCAGCTCTTGAACCGAGCGCAGGTCCGCACCGCCCTCGAGCAAGTCGGTCGCAAAGGTATGGCGCATCGCATGCGGGGCGATGTCGGCCGGAATGCCGGCGAGTGTCGCCAGAGTATGGAACCGCCGCCTGAGCATGGCGGCACTCATGCGATTACCGCGCGCCGATATAAGCAGCGGATGCGGCCCGGTAGTGGGGTCACGGCGCTTTGCCTGAGCGAGCAACTCCGGCCGCCCCTCCTCAATATAGAGACGCGTCGCCTCGAGCGCGCGACGATACAGAGGGACGATACGTTCTTTGCTCCCCTTGCCCCACAGGCGCAGCGTGCGTTCGGACCACACAATGGACTCCACATTGAGTGCTGCGAGCTCAGAGATACGGGCGCCCGAGGCATAGAGCAGCTCGAGCATCGCCGCATCGCGCAGTCCCGCGGGTGTTGAGGTATCAGGCGTCTTGAGCAGCGCCTCCACCTGTTGGGTCGTCAGCACACCGGGTAGATCGCGCGGGAGCTTGGGCGAGGAAATTGCCGAGACCACATCGCCCTCCACGACCCCCTCGGCAGCCATCCACCGATAGAGCGAGCGAATGGCAGACAGGTGTGCCGCAAGCGTTCGGGGAGCCACCTGCTCACGCGAAAGTTCGGCAAGATAGCGACGAATGGTGCGCACGTCGGCAGCGAAAGCATCTATATCCTCACGCTCGCACCAGGCAGCAAAACGCTCCAGCCTCGAGCCATAGGCCGTCACCGTGTTGGGAGAAAGTCCCTCGACACGTGAGATATAGGCGATAAACGAGTCGACGGTGTCGTACAGGTCAAAGGCTATGACCGGTCGCCTCCAAACAAATCGGGGCGAGTGGCCAGATAGGCATCAAGGGCCTCGAGCGCACGGTCCGCATAGGCCTGGTAGCGGTCGCGCTTGCTGCGGCGCTTACCATCCTCGAGTGGCGGCACCAGGCCAAAGTTGACATGCATAGGCTGATAGCCCACGGTGGCAGGATCGGTCGCATAGCCCACGAGCGCACCCAGGGCGCCCACACGCGGCAGCTCGACGCCCGCGGCACCGATAGCCTCGGCATAGGTGTTGAGCGCCGCGAGCAGACCCGTCGCCACGGCTTCCATGTACCCCTCGGTGCCGGTGATCTGACCGGCCAGGCGCACGCCGGTGCCGGGCACGGCAAAGGTGCCATCGAGCACGTGCGGGGCGTCGACAAAGGTATTACGGTGCATGACACCGTAGCGGAAGAACTCAGCGTTCTCCAGGCCCGGCACCATATGGAAGACGCGCTTCTGCTCGCCAAAGGTCAAGTTGGTCTGGAAGCCCACCAGGTTATAGGCGGTCTTCTCCTTATTCTCGGCACGCAGCTGAATCGCCGCCCAGGGACGACGACCGGTTCGCGGATCGGTGAGGCCGACAGGCTTCATGGCGCCAAAGCGAATGGCGTCCTTGCCGGTGCGCGCAACTTCCTCGGCAGGCTGGCAGGCCTGGAACAGATCGCCGCCCTCAAAGTCCTTGAGCACCACGCGGTCGGCCGTGGTAAGCGCCTCGATAAAGGCCTCGTACTCCTCCTTATTGAGCGGAGCGTTGAGATAGTCGCCGCTCCCCTGCTCCTCGTAGCGCGACTGCGAGAACAGCACGTCCATATCGAGCGTGGAGGCATCGACGATCGGCGCCGCGGCATCGAAGAACGCAAGGGCGTCGCCACCGACGAGCTTCATGACCTCTTCGCTCAGCGCCGGCGAGCACAAGGGGCCGGCGGCAATGACCACGTGACCTTCGGGAATCTGCGTGACCTCGCCGTGAATGATCTCGATATTGGGGCGGGCGGCAACCTCGGCCTCGACAAACTCGGAAAACTTGACGCGGTCGACCGCCAAGGCGCCACCGGCGGGAACAGCCGCGCGATGGGCGCAATCGAGCAGGACTGAACCCATGCGCTCAAGCTCGGCCTTCAGCAATCCAGCCGCGGAATCCGGACGGGTCGACTTAAACGAATTGGAACAGACGAGCTCTGCCAGGTGATCGGTATGGTGGGCCGGGGAGCTAACCTGGGGGCGCATCTCGCACAGCCTTACGGCGAACCCGCGATCTGCCAGCTGAATCGCGCACTCCGAACCCGCCAGACCGCCACCGATAACCGTCACCTGATCAAACAGCATCTGCAAACACCTTTCTAATTGACATGTTTTCCATTGTGACCGAAGGGTGTCTGAGCGTGAAGGGCAAACTTGGAGGGCGCATACCTTCCATCCATCATGCGCTCGATAAGACCATCGAGCTCAAGCGAACCCAGGAGTTTGAGTACGCCGACGGCATCGAGCGAGACGAGCGCCGCGATGTCGTCGACCTTGAGCGGAGAGGCTATGAGCGCATGCATCACGGTCTGCTGTGTTTGATCCAGGTCGGCAATGCCGGGAGCATCGGGGCGCGAGTAGCGCAGGGTGCCGTAGATGCGTGAAATAGCCATCTCGATAGATTCCTCGTCGATGATGCAGCAGGCACCGTTCGCAATGAGGTAATTCGTGCCACGCGACTCGGGCGATAGGATCGACCCTGGCACGGCAAGAAGTTCTCGCCCCAAATCCATAGCAGCCTCGGCTGTAGAAAACGTCCCGGAAGGCATACCCGCCTCGGATACAAAGAGGGCTTGCGACAGGGCCGCGATTACGCGATTGCGGCGCGGAAAGGCAAACTTGCGCGGACCCATGCCCCACGGAGAGATCGACACGACCGCGCCACCCGTATCGAGCGTGCGCGTAACAAGCCCCGCGCTCGAACGCGGGTAGACCACGTCGGCGCCCGTCCCCAGCACCACGACGTGTTTGCCGCCGGCATTGACCGCAGCCCAACCCGAGGCCTGGTCACAACCGACCGCGCCGCCCGAAACTACCGTCACGCCCGCCTCGACCGCAACCTTTGCCGCAAGCTCTGCCACGGCAAGACCATACGGAGAGGCCTTGCGCGCGCCGATGATGGAGAGCGCGGGCGTCGAAAGCACCTCGGGGTTGCCGCGCACATAGAGTGTCTGGGGTACATCAGAAAGCTCCAAAACGGTCTCGGGATACAACGCGTCACCTGGATGCAGCTCAAAGGTCCCCTCGGCCATCATTGGTCCCTCCTTCCCTGGTACATCGCCGCCTCGAGCACGTGGTCCTGCGTCACTTGCTCGCTCTCGGCGACGTCAGCGATTGTACGCGCGATACGCACCAGGCGCACGATGCCGCGGCCCGTGAGATGCGTGCGCTTCGACAGGCCGAGCACACACTTCTCCGCCGCATCATCGAGCTCAAAGGTCGAAACGACGCCGTCAATGGACCGTGTCTCGTCATCCTCGGCCTCGGCATCAGCATCGTCCATACGGGATTCGCGCCAAGCGCGAAAAGCGCGACCGCGCACAACGTAGTCACGTAACTCAGCTGACGACATACCCTCCGCGCCCTCGATAATCACCTGAGGGTCGGGACGGGTCACATCGATCATCATGTCGATACGGTCGGCCAAAGGACCGCGCAGTTTAGACCGATAGCGCTCGACCATCGCCGCCGAGCAGCGACACGGTACCTCACGATCGCCCAAAAAGCCGCAGGGGCAGGGATTGCTCGCAGCCAGCAGCTGAAAGCGCGACGGGAAGGTAAAAGCCCCGTCGACGCGTACGATCCTGACGTAGCCGCGTTCGATGGGCTGACGCAGCGTCTGCAGCACACCCGTGGGAAACTCAGCAAGCTCGTCCAAAAAGAGCACGCCGCCATGAGCAAGGCTGATCTCACCCGGGTGCACCGGGCGCCCACCGCCGATAAGACCTGCGGTCGAAATACTGTGATGGGGACTGCGGAAGGGCCGGTGCCCTGCCAACAAGCCATCAATGTTCTCACCCAAAACCGAATGGATGCACAGCGCCTCCTGTTGATCCTCAACGGAAAGCTCGGGCAGGATGCCGGTCATACGACGCGCGAGCATCGTCTTGCCCGATCCCGGGGACCCGATCATGAGCAAGCCGAGTTCTCCTGCCGCCGCAAGCGCCATGCCGCGCTTGGCGACCTCCTGCCCCAGTACGTCGGCATAGTCGAGCTCGGGCTCAAAGGTCGCCTCGAGCACTTCAGAATCCAAGTAGTGCCGCGCGGCATCGCCCATGCCATGGGCAAGCTGAGACAAATGATCGATGAATCCACAATCCACGCCCGCAAGCGGCACATGCTGATCGGACCTGCCGGCGATAAAGGACAGCCCCATATCACGCGCCAATAGCTGAAACGCCACCTCGCCCTTGACAGGAAGCACCGTACCGTCCAAGCCAAGCTCACCAGCGATAAGACAACGATCGAGGTTGTCGCGGGGAATCTGACCATCGGCCGCCAATACCGCGATGGCGATGGGCAGATCAAAGCCGCTACCGGTCTTGCGAATATCGCCAGGCGCCAGATTGACCGTAATGCCCGAGCGCGGGATCTCGAACCCGGCGGAGCGCATCGCGCAGCGAATACGACCGCGTGACTCCATCACCTCCATGCTCGGAATGCCGAGCATCTGGATGCCCGGAACGCCACCGGCAAGCGAGACCTCGACCGTGACGTGAATCGCCTCGACGCCGCGGATGCAGGCCGCGTGAACGGCAAACGTCTCGAACGCCATCACGACACCTGCCAATCGAACGCGTTGTACTGATGCTCGATCTCGGCGATATGCCCGCCACGAATGGTAACGCCCACGGCATCGAAGCGAATCGCCTTGAGCGGATAATGCTCCATGAGGTAGCAACTTGCGATGCGGCGGTAGCGGCGTTGCTTTTGGGCGTCCACGGCCTCCTCGGGAAAGACCCGCGTGCTGCAATCCAGTGCAACTCGTCTGGTTTTGACCTCGGCCATCACCACGACATCGTCGAGCTCATCGAGCAGCACCAGATCGGCCTCGCCCTCGGCGCAGCGATAGCCCTGCTCCAGCAAGGTGTAGCCGCGCTCGTTATAGTAGTCGATGGTGATCAGCTCGCCCAGCATGCCCAGCTCGCGGGGACTGAGCCCCTTGATAAACTCGGGCGTCATCGCCCCGCAGTCGAGCTCGCCGTTTTCCCAACGCTCCTTGAGCTGCTGCGTCTTGCTCTTTTTGCATGCGGCACTCATGGGGTCTCCTTTCCCGCACACTGCATTGCCCCGATGATGAGGGCACCTTTCATGCGGGTAAGTACCGGATGCAAACCAAAAGCTGACCAAATACCGACAAAAAATGGGCCGTACGCAACAATCACGTTGCATACGGCCCGCTACCAGCAGGTTTATAAAACGCCAGGGGTCCCTTTCTCCACAATTGATCTAGAAAAGGCGCTCAGTCTGCAAAAAGTTTCCGCAAAAGCTCACGCGGTGCAGTGGACAAAGTCCATGTTTGCGAATGGCCTCGATATGCTCGGGGCTTGCATAGCCCTTCGACTCTGCCAGATGGTACTCAGGATACTCGGCGTCGTACTCGACCATCATCTCGTCACGCGTGACCTTGGCCATGATGGACGCCGCAGCGATGCAGGCGATTTTGGCATCGCCCTTCACCACATCGCGCTCGTTAGGAACGGCGCCCAAGGGGTTGCCATCCATGAGGACGCAGTCGGGCTCGAGGCCCGTATCGGCCACGGCGCCCGCTACGGCAGCGCGGATGGCGCGGGCCATGCCCATATCATCGATATCCTTCGGCGCGATATGGCAAAAACCGATCGCCGTCGCCACCTCGGCAATCATCACCGAGAGCAGCTCGCGGCGCGCCGGCGTGAGCTTTTTGGAATCGTTGATACCCCAGACGCGCGGCTCCATAGGAAGACAGACGGCGCACACCGTCAGAGGACCGGCCACCGATCCGCGACCCACCTCATCGACACCAACGACCACCCCATCGCCGCCAAGCTCATGCATAAGCTCGTACATGTCATTGACGCGCTCACGCTCGGCAAGCTCTTTGGCATGGCGTTTGAGGGCGCGTTCACAAGCCTTGATCACCTGCTGGCGCGGGTCCTCGCGATAATGCTCCACGAGGGCGGGGATCTCCTCAAACGTAGCGCTCGCCAACTCACCGGCAACCTGCGATGCCGAAACCGAGCTCGTCATGTTGGCCATACCAGGCCCTCCTTGCATGCAAATCAGATAAAAAGAAGGGCCACCCGAAGGTGACCCTTGTGTCCAAACGAGTGGACAGACGCTGCGATCTTCTTAGCGCTTCTCGGGGATGCGAGCAGCCTTGCCCACCTTGTCGCGGAGGTAGTACAGCTTGGCGCGACGGACGCGACCATGACGAACGACCTCGAGCTTGGCGATCTTGGGGCTGTGAAGCGGGAAGGTACGCTCAACACCGACACCGAAGGACATCTTGCGGACGGTGAAGGTCTCGCGGGCACCGGCGCCGGCCATGCGGATGACGTCGCCCTGGAAGACCTGGATGCGCTCGCGGTCGCCTTCCTTAATGCGGTAGTGAACCTTGACGTTGTCGGCGACGCGAACCTGAGGAATGTCCTCGCGGATCTGCTGACGCTCGATTGCGCGGATGTAATCCATGTGCAATTCCTTACTCTTCTAGAGGTGCCGTACCATCTTGGCCGGCACGTAGTTGAACAAACGTATTTGAGTATACACGCGCGGGTTTCTGCTGCAAGAACAATTTTTTACGCAGACAAAAAGACAAAACCCGCACATGATAACCGCCCGCCTCACGAATGAGACGGGCGGTATGAAGGGGCGCTACGCTAGGCGTCGATGCGCAGGGGGCTAGGCGCTGCGCTTGGCCTCGAGCTTGGCCTGAGCGGCAGCCAGGCGCGCGAGGGGCACGCGATAGGGCGAGCAGGACACGTAGTCCACGTCGGCCACGTTAAACAGGCCCTTGATGGACTTGGGGTCGCCGCCGTGCTCGCCGCACACGCCAAAGTGCATGTCGGGATTGGTGGCGCGGCCCTTCTCGACGGCCAAGCGCACGAGCTCCAGCACCGCCGTGTCGATAGTCTCGAAGGGATTGTCCTTCAGGATCTTCTTGTGCATGTACAGCGGGATGAACTTGGCCTCGGCATCGTCACGAGAGAAGCCGAAGGTCGTCTGCGTGAGGTCGTTGGTGCCAAAGCAGAAGAAGTCGGCATGATGGGCGATCTCGTCAGCGACCATGCAGGCACGCGGCAGCTCGAGCATCGTGCCCACGGGAATATTGAGCTCGACGCCTTCCTCGGCGGAAACCTCTGCGATCACGCGCTCGATGACCTCGCGGGTCTGGACATGCTCAGCCGTGATGGAAACGAGCGGAACCATGATCTCGGGGCGCGGGTCGACACCATCCTTGATAAGGCGGGCAGCAGCCGTGGCCACAGCGCGGACCTGCATGAGCGGCAGATCGCCAAAGACGACGGACAGGCGCACGCCGCGCAGGCCGAGCATCGGGTTGGACTCGACCATGCCGTCAATGCGACGCAGGCGGGCGCGCAGGACGGCAAGCTCTTCCTCGCTGACGCCAGCGGCTTCCTTCTTGGTAATGGCGACCTCGAGCTCTCGAGGATTATCCAAGAACTCATGAAGCGGCGGATCGAGCAGGCGGACGACCACATCGCGACCGGACATGGTCTTGAACATCGCCAGGAAGTCCTCGGTCTGAACCTTGAGCAAGTCGGCCAGGGCCTGCTGCTTCACGGCCTCATCGTCAGACAGGATAAAGCTCTGGATGATGTTCTTGCGATCGCCCAGGAACATGTGCTCGGTGCGGCATAGACCGATGGCCTCGGCGCCAAACTCGAGCGCGAGCTCGGCATCCTCGGGGTTGTCGGCGTTGACGCGCACGTGGTTGGCGTGACCGTCGGTCTCGTCCAAACGGATCTCATCGGCCCAAGACAGGATGGTGTCCAGGTCGCCGGTGAGCTCTGCAGAGACCAGGTCAACCGCGCCGTCGACGACGATACCCTGGGTGCCGTCGATGGAGATGACATCGCCCTCGCGCAGCACGCGGTCGCTGCCCTCGATGCGCACGACCTTCTCTGCCGCGTCAATGTGGAAGCGCTCAACGCCGCAAACGCAGGGCGTACCCATGCCGCGGGCGATAACGGCGGCATGGCTCGTCTTACCACCGTGGCTGGTCAGGATGCCCTCGGCGGCGACCATGCCCTTCAGGTCGTCGGGGTTGGTCTCCCAGCGGACCAGAATGACCTTGTGGCCCTCGTTGGCGCGCGCGACGGCGTCATCACTCGAGAACACGACCTCGCCCACGGCGGCACCAGGGCTGGCGTTAAGGCCGCTGGCCAGGGCCTCGTACTTCTTGGAGG
>OLJB01000478.1_pt1 | contig 24410 bp, 20 predicted proteins | sample 1601391 | NCBI WGS metagenome assembly OLJB01 (sample SAMN01915215, study PRJEB22387) | human gut metagenome | isolation source: stool | host: Homo sapiens | place: USA | reverse complement strand
CCGAAAGAGGAGGGAAGCGTACTTGGGTACGCGACCGACGATTGAGGGCGAAGGTGCGGTGGCTGGGAAAGCCGCAGGGATTAGGCGTCTAAGAATCGTGCGTCATGTGCATGCTTCTCGATGTACTCGCGGCGATAGCCGACCTCGGAACCCATCAGCTCGCGCACGGCGCGGTCCGCCACCACGGCGTCCTCGATCGACACACGCTGCAGGATGCGGGTCTTGGGGTCCATCGTCGTCGAGGCAAGCTGCTTGGGGTCCATCTCGCCCAGGCCCTTGTAGCGCTGGACGGTATAGCCCTTGCGCTTTTTGGTAATCTTGCCGTCCTTGGCCTTGCCGTCCTCGTCGTTATCGTCGGGGTTCAGGCCCAGACTCTGGATGGTGTCGCGCAGGATCTCGTCTTCGGGCTGGCGGCCGTTGGGATACACGTAGTGGATCTTGTTGCGCACCTTAATGCCAAAGATGGGCGGGCAGGCAACATAGACGTAACCGGCATCGATCAGCGGACGCATGTACTTGTAGAAGAACGTCAGCAGCAGGATGCGGATATGCGCACCGTCGACGTCTGCATCGGTCATGATGATGATCTTGTGGTAGCGCGCCTTGGTGATATCGAAGTCGCCGCCGTCGCCGGCACTCGTCGTGACGCCGCAGCCGATCGCGGTAATCAGCGACTGGATGGTGTCACTCGAGAACGCGCGATGGTCACCAACGCGTTCGACGTTCAAAATCTTGCCGCGCAGGGGCAGAATCGCCTGGATGTCTCGGCGACGGCCGTCCTTGGCCGAACCGCCTGCCGAGTCGCCCTCTACGATGAAGAGCTCGGTCAGCTCGGCATCGCGCACCGAGCAGTCAGCGAGCTTACCAGGCAGGGACGCCGTCTCGAGCAGGCTCTTGCGGCGGGTCGCCTCGCGCGCCTTGCGGGCGGCATTGCGCGCCTTGCAGGCCTGTTGCGCCTTCTTGACGATCTCGCGAGCGGGCTTGGGATGCTCCTCCAAGTAATCGGCGAGGCCGTCGGTCACAATCTTGAGCGTCAGCGCGCGCATATAGGAGCTGCCGAGCTTTGCCTTGGTCTGGCCCTCAAACTGCGGATCGGGCAGCTTGACCGAGATAACGGCCGAAAGGCCCTCGCGCACATCGTCGCCGGTCAGGTTGGCGTCTTTTTCCTTGAGCAGGTTCTGCTTGCGCGCGTAATCGTTGATCACGCGGGTGAGCGCGGTGCGGAAGCCCTCAAGGTGCATGCCGCCTTCGGGGGTGTAGATGTCGTTGGCAAACGACATGACATTCTCGCCGTAACCGCTATTCCACTGCAGGGAAACCTCGACCTCGCCCATCTTGGCCACAGGTGCGTCCGGGTCCGATTTGCCCTCGATGTAGATGGGCTCCTTAAAGGCCTCGGGGACGTCCTTGCCCTCGTTGAGGAACTTGACGAAGTCGATGATGCCGCCCTCGTAGCAAAACTCCTCCACATGGGGAGTCGCCTCGCGCTCGTCGGTCAGCACGATTTTGAGGTTCTTATTGAGGAACGCCGTCTCCTGCAGACGGTTGTGCAGCGTATCGAAATCGTAGATGCATGTCTCGAAGATCTCGTCGTCGGGCCAGAAGGTGACGGTGGTGCCCGTCGAATCCGAGGTGCCCACGACCTCCATCTTCTTAACGGTCTTGCCGCGCGAGAACTCCATCTCGTAGGTGTTGCCGTCGCGACGAACCTGAACGACCACGCGCTTGGACAGTGCGTTGACGACGGAGATACCAACGCCGTGCAGGCCGCCCGAAACCTTATAGGCCGAGTTATCGAACTTACCGCCGGCGTGCAAGATCGTCATGACGACCTCGAGCGTCGGGATCTTTTTAACAGGGTGCTCGTCGACGGGGATGCCGCGCCCGTTGTCGACGACCGTGATGGAGTTGTCGGCGTGGACCGTCACCTGGATCTCGGTGCAGAAACCGGCCATGGCCTCGTCGACGGAGTTGTCAACGATCTCCCACACCAGGTGATGCAGACCGCTGGCGCTCGTCGAGCCGATATACATGCCCGGGCGCTTACGAACGGCCTCGAGACCTTCGAGAATCTTAATCTCGCCGCCATCGTAATCGTTTTCGTTTGCCACACGTCCTCCTTCAGTCAAGAAAATGTGTACAGCCTTACTAGTTTATCGTAAAAAAATACCCTCGGGAACGAGGGTATTTGGCTCTACAAGGCCACCAGATGCGATTTAAGGCTCTTTTTTGCTTTGCACGCCCTTGGCCCACTCGGAACTGGCTCTCATGGCATTCTCGAGGGCCTCGCGCAGTTTTTGGTCTTCGATGGGCGCCACTTGGCGCTCAATCTCGGTGCGCTCGGCCTCACTTAGGTCGGCGTGCGGGGCCGGCGGGCGCTCGGTCGTCGTCGGGCGCAGGCGCTCCTTGGCGGCGGGCGGCGTATGACCGGGCGCGGTGGTTTTGAACACCAGGCCGTCCACATGCGCACCGACGCGCTCCATGCGCGCGCGGATGATCTCGCGCAACAGCGTCATTTCCTGCGTCCACGAGGGCGAATCGAGATATACCAGCAGCTCATTGGACTCGGGCAGGTAGCGCAAGCCCGTCACATGCCGCCCCTCGCGCGTGCCCGAGCACACCGCGTTCCATGCGCGATAGACCGCGCGCGACTCCTCGGCAGCCTCCATCTGCGCGCGGCGCTCAGGTGTCGCGGCCGCCAGGATGCGCTGACGCTCTGCGTTCAAAAATCCACTGAAGGCAACCGTTTCGCTCTCGCGCTCGTAATTAGCACGTCTCACCCATGCTCACCACCTTGGCTCGATCAAGCAGGTCATCGGTAAAATACCCCAGGTTGGTCGTGGTTATGACCGTCTGGATATCATCGCCGATCAGCCGCAGAAAAGCACCGCGGCGTTCGCCGTCGAGTTCGCTCATCACGTCGTCCAAAAGCAGCAACGGGGCGGTGCCCAGGACATCGCGAGCCACGGCCACCTCCGCCACCTTCCAGGCCAGAACCAACGTTCGCTGCTGACCTTGGCTGGCAAATGAACGGGCGGAGCGACCCGCCACGGTAAACTCAATCTCATCGCGATGCGGTCCCACCAACGTCACGCCGCGGCGAATTTCCTCGTCGGCGTGCTCATCAAGGGCAGCCAGCATGCGCTCGTACGCCCAGCCCTTCAGCTCTTCGCGATCATCGACCTGGGGCAAATCCCCCAGCGTGGACGTATAGGCCACGTTGGCAGCCTCACCGGATGCCACTTGCCCGTAGGCAGTGTGCACATGGCCCGCCAGCCGGTCGAGCAGGGCCAACCGGTGCACAAGCAGGGCCGAGCCCGCGCGGGCAATCGAATCGTTCCACGCGCCGAGCATCTCGCGACAGCACCAGGTCTCCTTGAGCAGGGCGTTACGCTGGGTCACGCAGCGTCCATAGGTGCTCGCAAGATCGGCATAGCGTGCGCTCAGTTGCATGCCAAAGTCATCGAGGGCGGCGCGGCGCACGCTGGCGCCTCGCTTAACCATGTCCAGATGGTCGGGGCAAAACAGCACGCTCGGCAGGACCCCGCGCACGCCGGCGGCAGAGCATCTCTTGCCGTTGCGGCTAAACGAGCGTTTACCGTCCTCCGCGCTCAATCCCATATCAAGCACGCGGCCATCGCCCTCGAGCCTCAGCTCGACCTTGCACGAGCCCACGCCGTCATGGACGAGCTCGGCTGCGGTCGGATGCCTAAACGAGGCGCCGCTCGTCAGCAGCTGCAGCGCCTCTATGAGATTGGTCTTTCCCGCCGCGTTGGGTCCCGCAAGTATCGTCACGCCCTCGTCTAGGGCAAGGCGATAACTATCGAAGCTGCGGTAGTGTACGACGGAAAGATCGCGAGCGAATATGGTCATAGGGCGGCTGCTAGATGCGGACCGGCATGACCAGGTACAGGTAGTTGATCTTGTCGTAGGACTTGAAGATGCCCGCCTGCGAGTAGCTCTTGAGCTCCAGCGTGATCTCCTTCTCCTTGGACAGGGCATTGAGGCAGCCGAAGATATAGTGGTAGTTGAAGGCGATGGTACCCGACTCGCCCTCAGCCTCGACATCGATCGTCTCCTGCGCAAGGTCCTGGTCATTGGAAATGGAGGACAGGCCCATCTGCCCGTTCTCGACATCGATCTCGAACTTGACAGCGGGGTTGGCGCTCGCGATAACGGCCACGCGCTTGAGGGCGGCGTTAAAGGCGGCGACGTCGATCTTGACGCTCGTCACGCACGAATCGGGGATGAGCTGCTTGTAGTTGGGGTACACGCCCTCGATGCGGCGCGACACGTAGGTGGTGTTGCCAGCCTCGAAGACAACTTGGGTGTCGGTAGCCCCGATCATGATGGTTGCCTGGCTGGCCATGATGTTCAGCGCGTCGTTAAAGGCGTCGGCCGGAACGTTGAGCTCAAAGGAACCCTCGAGGGTCGAGGTCTCGACCTGCGTATCGCACACGGCCAAGCGGAAAGAATCGGTCGCCACCAGGCGAACGGTGTTGTTCTCGACCTTCATGTGCACGCCACCCAGGATGGGTCGGGCCTTGTCGGTCGAGGTGACGCGCCACACGCGGCCGACCATTTCGGACAAGATATCGGTCGGCAGCTCCACGGCACTCTCGATGGCATAGGCCGGAAACTCGGGGAAGTCATTGGCATCGAGCGTGTTCAGGCGGAAAGAGCTCTTCTCACAACCAATCAGCACCTGGCGCTCGGACAGCTCAAAGGTGACCGGGGCATCGGGGAGGGTCTTGGTGATATTGGAGAGCATCTTACAGGGGATAACCATCTCGCCCTCTTCTTCGACATGCGCCGCGATGCGATGACGGATCGAGATGGTGTAGTTAGAGGTCTGGAATTCCAAGATGCCGTCTTGCGCCTTAACGAGCACGCCCGACAGGATGGGAAGGGTGGATGCCGAAGCGACACCCTTCATAACGACGCCGATGGCTTGTGTAAGCGAGCTCTGGCTGACGGTGAACTTCATCTTTTAATACCTTTCTTTAGATATAAATATCTTAATAATAGTAATACCACTGACGAAACTGTTGATTACTCCCAAAGACGCAGGTCAGACCCAGAAAGAAAATCGACAGCAACCTGTGTGCAACGGGGGTGGTTTTCCACGTTCAAAACCTGCGCAAAACTTTTCATCACCGCGGGTTGGGTTTTAGACACCTTATGCCCGTGATTTCGACAAGTTTTCAACAGGTGTCTCTATTTCCCTACGAGCGCAGTGTAATTTTATCGCGCAACGATTTGAGATCTTCGGTGACGGTGCGGTCTTCCTGGATCATCTTCTGGACCTTTTTGTAGCTCGTGCTGACGGTCGAGTGGTTGCGGTTGCCAAATTCGGCGCCCACTGCCGTGGTCGTCATCTCGCACATCTCGATGGCCAGGTAGATAGCGATATGGCGCGCTTTGGCGATATTGGCGTTGCGACGCGGGCCGATGAGCTCCTCGTGCGTCACGCCGTACTGCTCTTCAATGACGGACTGAACCGTTTGCACGTTGATCTTTTTGGCCGATGTGTCGAAGTACTGGCTGGCGATGGCGTCGATATCGTCAAAGGTGAGCTCCCCGCCCTCGCGCTCGCGGTCGCCCGCCTCGCCGACGCAGCGCTCGCAAAAGCTCTCGAGTTCGCGGATGTTGGTGCCCGAGACCTCGGCCATGTGTTTAAAGTGCTCGTCGGTCAGGTGCCCGCCGTCGCCTCCATAGGCCGCCAGCAGCGAGTCGTCGCCTGCCTCGGGAGCGGCGACGATGGTGTTCTCGTAATAGCGCTGCAAGATCTTGTATTTCATCTCGTAGCTGGGCTCTGCGACCAGGCAGAGCATGCCGGCGTTGAAGCGGCTGGTCAGACGCTCGTCCATGCTCAGGTCCTTGGGGGCGCGGTCTGCCGCGATGACGACCTTCTTGTTGTTGCGGATGAACTCGTCCATGAGCTGGAAAAAGTAGTCCACGCTCGCGCGCTTGCCGATGATGTTTTGGATGTCATCGATGATGAGCACGTCCACACCGTGGTACGCCTGCATGATGGGGGCGTTGCTCTTCTTTTGACGGTCGAACTCGGTCATCAGGTCGTCCAGATATGCCTGGGAGTTGGCATACTTGACCTTAATCTCGGGCGACTTCTCGGCGAGCTCGTTTTTGATGGCAAGCAGCAGGTGCGTCTTGCCCAGGCCCGATTTGCCGTAGATGAACAGTGATGTGCACGTGCCGCGCTCGTCCGCGAGGGCGGCAAACTTGAGTGCCGAGCGATAGGCATGGCTGTTCTCGGGGCCGTAGACAAAGTTCTCAAAGGTAAATTTTGAGTTCGCGGCGAGCGGGGCTCCATCCGTATTCTGCTCGGCCGGCACCGTCGGTGCTGGCATGGGCGAAGCGGGAGTCGCAGTTTGCGTGGATTTAGTCGGCGCTCCGCCCTTCATCTGGTTCATCATGCGACGAAAATCATCGGCCGATAGCGTGTTCTTGATTGCAATGCCCGAATCCGCGCCCGCCGCTGCGTCGTGAGCGATGGGCATGTGCGTGACGGGTACGTTCGTTGACGTCGCCGCCGCGGTCGGCAACGGTGCCATGGTTTCACGGGAAACATCGCTGTGCTGGTGCTCGATTGTCGGCACGTCGCCTGCGGAGGCCGGCACCGCCGGGGAAGCAGCGGGAGCCGTGGCGGGCGCCGTCGCTGCAGTGGATTCCGTCGCGGCGCCTTGCGGTGCCACGATGTCGAGCGCAATCGGTGCAAAGGCGATTTCTTCCAGATAGGCCTCAATAGTCGGCTGATGCTTTTTGAGCTGCGCGATGGCAAAGCGCGAGGGGGCCTCGATCGTGAGCGTATCTTCGGTCAGGCTTATGGCGCGCGATTGCCCCAGCATGTTGATGAGGCGTGCATCTTGGCCGTCGCGCTGGCAAAAGGCGATGGCATCCCCCAGGATGATGCTTGCTTCCTCGTCCACTGTCTCTCCCGTTCTTTAGCTCTGAGCTCGCACGCGAGCGGCGCCGAGTTCGGTCAGATGGTATTTCTGGCCATGCTTGATGACCAAGCCGGCCTGCGCCAAGTCATTGAGCGTGCGTGACCAAGTGGGGGCCGAGTTTCCAAACGCCCTCGCAAGATCGGTTGCGCCGCACGCTTGATTTTGCGCCAGATAGCCCAGCGCGGCGTTGCCGCGATCGCTTACGAACACGTCCGGTTGTGGCTGTGCATACTGATTTACTGCATTAGGATACATCATTTGAGCTGCTGGTTGTTGAGAACTCTGTGTCGGCGGCATTTGCTGTTGAAAACTTTGAGGCCACTGTTGGTAAGGCTGCGGAGGCGTCTGCTGGGCCCAGGGGTTGTACTGCTGCTGCGGCATCTGCTGGTACGGCTGCTGATATCCCTGCTGGTACTGCTGCGGGAACTGCTGGCCATAACCCAGTGGCGGCATCTGCTGGTATGGATATCCCTGTTGGTACGGCTGATAGCCCATTTGCTGGCCACCCGGTGCCCCCGTCGCCCGCTGCATTGTTGCTGCATCCTGATCCGCCAGCGGCATGGCCTCTGGCATGTTTGGCGGCATCGACATCGAAGTCGCCTGGGGCTCTTGTGTAGGAAGCATTCCGGGCTGCTGCATCTGTCCCACGGGGGGCTGCATCTGCTGCGTTGCCATGGGCTGCTGCGCAAAAGCTCCCGGCAGGGGATATGTGGGATGCTCCGTCTCGGGCCGTACGGCAGCACCGCGTCCGCCGGCACGCTCGATTTCCTGCACGCGTTTAGGGTTCAGGCTTACCGTAACCACGGTGCCGTTGCCCATGTTGTCCTCGATGGATACGGCACCGCCGGCGTTTTCCAAATACTCCTGCACCATGGGAAACCCTGCTCCGGTTCCACGGATATAGCGCTTCATCTTGCTGTTTGCGCTGGTAACGCCAAAATCGAAAGCACGTTCCTTGTCGTCGATGCCGGGTCCTTGATCAGCAAAGCGGATGGTGTCTCCGCCGTCCAGAATCGAGATGATGGGCTCGGCAAAGTGTGCGTGGATAAAGTTTTCGACAATCTCGCGGATGACCATGAGCGAGATATGGCCACCTTGTTCTTTCATACACTGGTAGACGGTGTTGGTCGTCTCTTCCAAATACGTGCGGACATCTTGCGGATCAATGACGATCACCCGCGGTGTCGACAGCATGTCGTCATAGACGGCGATGCGCGCGGCGTACATGGCTTTTGGCGCCTGCGTGGTCGCCTGCTCGCCTTCCGCACGCTCTTCGCGCACGCCGGTGATGTGCTCGTTGTCGGGTGCCGGGTCTCCGGAATCGACCATGGTGTAAAAGTCGTCAGACATGCCGCTCGCAATCTTTCAAAAGGTTTCGAACAAATAGTAGCTCACCGTGCAACGTTTCTCATCTTTCGACAACTTTTCAAAACCTGTTGAAAACTTTGGAAAACGGACGAAAAGTTCTCAACATTGCCAACATGACCTGTTGAAAACTCGATGAAATATCATGAAAGGTTGCCATGAGGCGCAAATTTCGGTTGTGCTTATGGGGGAACCGTGTGAACTGCGCAACCTTTTACCTTTGATTTCTTGACATTTGAACATTGATTTCCCTACAATCTTCAAGCTCACGTGTCTATATCTGCGTCCGCGTCCCCGCGGACACTCGAAATGCAGCAGGAGGAACTTAAGATGAAGCGTACGTATCAGCCTAATAAGCGTAAGCGTGCCAAGACCCATGGCTTCCGTGCCCGTATGGCCACTAAGGGTGGTCGTGCCGTGCTCGCCCGTCGTCGCGCCAAGGGCCGCAAGCGTCTCACTGTCTAGCAGCGATACACACATCTCGCATGAAGACTATTAAGTCTCGGCAAGATTTCGAGCATGTGTTCAGTCAGGGGCGTCGTTTCAATCACCCTCTGATTCGAATGACCATATGTGAATCGGTTGGCGAAGGCGACTCCGGAAGGGTCGCCTTCGTTGGTGCTAAGCGACTCGGTTGTGCCGTCGTGCGCAACCGATCTAAGCGTGTGATGCGCGAGGCCGCCCGCAGCTGTGGATTTCCCGTTGCGGGTTATGACATCATCTTGTTTGCAACTCCCAAGACGAGGGTTTCCTCGCCGCAGGAGATGGACAAGGCGTTGCGTTCGCTTATGAAGCGCGCCGGCGTTGCCGGGGAGGAGCGATGAGCAATCACGTTTTGCGACGTGTTGCCATCGCTCCTATTCGCATATATCAACAGGTTATTTCGCCCTTATTGCCTGACGCCTGCATTTATTACCCAACGTGCTCGCAATACGCCATCCAGGCGATTGAGAAGCACGGTGTTTTGAGAGGCTGCTGGCTTGCCGTGAGGCGCATCGCTCGTTGCAATCCCCTGCACGTCGGCGGTTATGACCCTGTGCCCTAGCGGGCACTCGCTATCGGAGGAAAACTTACATGTGGGATTGGATCGTTAACATCCTTTTCGAGCTGCTCAAGCTCATCCAGACCTTTGCGGTCGACTGGGGCCTGTCCATCATCATCCTGGTGGTCATCATCCGTCTGCTGCTGACGCCGCTCATGCTCAAGTCGACCAAGTCGACGGCTCGCATGCAGGTGCTGCAGCCCAAGATGCTCGAGATCCAGGAGCGCTATGCCGACGATCCCCAGCGTCAGGCCGAGGAGATGCAGAAGTTCTACAGCGAGAACAAGTTCAACCCCATGGCTGGCTGTCTGCCGCTGCTGATTCAGATGCCTATCCTGTTCGCCCTGTTTACATTGCTGCGCAACCTGCCGCAGTACTTTAACGACGGCACGTTCTCGTTCTTCAACATCCTGCCCGACCTGACCACCACGCCGAGTGCTTCCTTTGCCGATGGCTTTATGGTTGCACTGCCTGCGCTGGTTTGCCTGATCCTGTTCGCCGTCCTGACCCTGATTCCGCAGCTCTATATGTCGCGCAACCAGACCGGCCAGCAGGCTCAGAGCATGCGTATGATGGCCGTTGTCATGACGGTCATGATGCTTTGGATGGGCTGGAGCCTTCCCGTTGGTGTTCTGCTGTACTACGACGTCTCGTCTGCTTGGCAGGTTATCCAGCAGATTTTTGTGACGCAGAAGGTCATCGACAAGGCGAAGGCCGATGAGGAGGAGCGTCTTAAGAACGCTCCGCTGCAGGTTGAGGTCACTCGTCGAGAGAAGAAGCCGCGCCCGCACAAGAAGAAGTAGTGGGATATCAATCTTATTTAGGTACCTAACTTTTGGAGTACGTTATGTCTGAAGAGATCATCGAGGATATGCTTGAGGAGGTTGCCCCGCAGGTCGCGGGCGATTATCCCGAGATTGCACAGCGCTACAAGGCTGGTGAAGAGCTGACCGATGAGGAGCTCGACACCATTGCCGATGTTGCGATTTCCATCCTGCGTTCCATCCTTTCGCACTTCGATGCCGCCAACTCTCCTATCGATGAGTATGAGGGCGACGAGGGTGAGCTGATTTTGGATGTAACGGCTCCCGACCTTGCTGTTCTCATTGGCCGTCATGGTCGCGCCCTTGATGCTCTTCAGGTTATGTTCTCTTTGCTGGTGAGCCGCAAACTTGGCTTTAGGTATCCGGTTGTAGTGGACGTCGAGGGATACAAGAGCCGCCGTCAGGACAAGGTTGCCTCCATGGCTCAGTCTGCTGCCGAGCGTGCCATTCGCACTCATAAGAGTGTTTCGCTTCCGCCCATGAATGCCTACGAGCGTCGACTGGTTCACATTGCACTTCGTGGCAATGATGCCGTTGATACTCATTCTGAGGGTTCTGACCCTGATCGCCATGTGGTGATTGTTGCTCGATAATCTACTCGAGTTTATGCTAAAGGGGATGTGGTTTCCACGTCCCCCTTTTTTTGTCAAAAGTTCTCGATACGCTGATTTTTGTCAGAAAGGAGCTTCTGTTGTTTGTACTTACCGATCAGCAGGCTGACGAGATGTTGAGTCGCCTAACTTCCTATTGCAAAGAATATTCCTTGAGCGTAACTGATATTGGGTTGAGGAAATGTATCAAGCATTTGGATTTGGTTCTAGAAACAAATAAGACAACCAATCTCACCCGTATTCTTAACGGAGAAGATGCTGCCATACTTCATATCCTCGACTCACTTGTTTTGCTCCCCTATATCAATAAGGCTCCTGAGGGAGCTTTGCTCGATATGGGAACAGGTGCGGGCTTCCCTGGTATTCCATTAACCATAACCACGCATCGTAAAGCTACTTATATTGACTCTGTTGGCAAGAAGGTTGATGCGGTTAATTCCTTTGTCCATGCTCTTGGATTGAAACATGCTCATGCGGTTCATGATCGTCTTGAAGAATATGCTCGAAGCCATAAGAAGCAGTTCTCCGTTGTAACCGCCCGCGCACTGGCCCCTCTACCGATTCTTGTTGAGTATGCGGCTCCGTACCTGAAGGATGGAGGGCTATTTGTTATCACCAAGGGCAATCCTTCGGATGAGGAGCTTGCTTCCGGCATGTCAGCAGCTAAGATTTGCGGCTTCACTTTGCTTCTGAATGACGCAATTGATTTGCCTGAAGGCTTGGGTCACAGGGAGTTCATTGTTCTTAAGAAGAGTCATTCAGCATCCGTTTCATTGCCTCGTGCAAATGGCATGGCAAAGAAGAATCCGCTTGCCTAGATGTTTCACGTGAAACATAATGGATACTAACAGCTTGCAGTGTTTCACGTGAAACATAGCAGTTGCTATCGATTCGGAATGTTTCACGTGAAACATCCTCCGTTTGACAGCTTTAATACACACCAGGAGGGACCGTGGGATTTCGCGACGTTAAGCGTTCTAAGAGCGCAAAAGACACGCGTATCATTGCAATCATCAATCAAAAAGGCGGCGTCGGTAAGTCAACGACGGCTGTAAACCTTGCAGCAGCACTGGGTGAGCAGGGTCGTAAGACACTGATTGTCGATTTTGATCCGCAGGGAAACAGCACCAGTGGATTCGGAATTGAAAAAGAAGACCTTGATCACTGCATCTATGATGCATTGTTGAATGATGTGCCGGCAGAATCGCTTGTTCTTGATACAAATTGCAAAAAGGTATTCGTAATTCCGGCTACAATTCAGCTTGCAGGCGCGGAAATTGAACTCGTAAGCGCAATTGCTCGTGAAACCCGTCTCAAAGATTTGCTTGAGCCGATTCAGGACGAGTTCGATTTTATTTTCATTGACTGCCCTCCTTCGCTCGGCCTGCTTACTATCAACGCTTTGACCGCAGCAGACAGCGTTTTGATTCCGATCCAGTGCGAGTATTACGCACTCGAGGGCGTTACGAAGCTGCTTGAGTCAATGAAGATGGTCAAATCTCGTCTGAACAAGGGCTTAGACACCTACGGTGTGCTTATGACCATGTATGACTCGCGTACTTCTCTATCGAATCAGGTTGTTGAGGAGGTTCAATCGTACTTTGGTGATAAGGCATTTAAGACGTTGATCCCCCGTACGGTTAAAATCTCCGAAGCTCCGTCTTTTGGGGAACCGGTAATTACCTATGCACCTCAAAATAAGGGTGCAAAAGCATATATGAACCTTGCAAAAGAGGTGATCAAGCGTGCCTAGTGTAAAGAAACGTGGCGGATTGGGACGTGGACTCAATGCTTTGGTCTCAGAGGCCGAGTATGAGACCGGTGGTTCGGCTGCATCGGCTTCGAATGCCGCATCTGAAACAAAACTACCTATTGAGGATATCGTTCCCAACCCTAATCAGCCGCGAATTCACTTTAACGAAACTGAACTTCGCGAGTTGAGCGAGTCAATCCAAGAACATGGCGTTTTGCAGCCGCTTTTGGTTCGCAAGCATGGAAACGGCTATGAGATCATCGCTGGCGAGCGTCGTTACCAGGCGTCAAAGCTTGCTGGCCTTGAAGAATTGCCAGTCATCATTAAAGAGGTAAATGATGAAGAGATGCTGGCTCTTGCTCTTATCGAAAACCTTCAGCGTTCTGATCTGAATCCCGTCGAAGAGGCTAAGGGCTATCGCCAACTCATTGATGCCAGCGGGATGACCCAGGAGGCATTGTCGAAGGCAGTAAGCAAGTCACGCTCTGCAATTACAAACTCGCTGCGTCTTCTCGATCTCCCCGAAGTAGTTCAGCAGATGATTTTTGAGGGCAAACTTACTGCTGGTCATGCACGTGCGATTCTTGCAGTTCCCTATGAGGACGCTCGAATTCGACTTGCAGAGAAGGTTGTTGCAGAGGGCCTTTCCGTAAGAGCGACAGAAAATCTCGCTCCGTTGTTTTCTGCCGGAGAGACACCTAAGACGCCGAGGCCTGCAACGCCTCAGTCTTTTAAAAAGGCTGCCCGCGTGCTTCGTCAGGTTTTTAATACCAACGTGCGTGTGAAGAGCTCGCGTGGAAAGAATAAGATTGAGATTGAGTTTAAAGACGAGGAAGAGCTCTCTCGTATTCTTGGCGAAATGATTCAGTTTGATCAAGGAGGCCAAGATGAGGAATAAGATTTTAACTGCGATTGCATTGGCGACGACTGTCGCAGCTGGTGCCTTTGCTGGATATAAGATCGCGACAGACGATGAACTTCGAGGTCGTCTGCTTCGAGGCGCGCAAGATATCGTCGATACTTCCAAGAAGAAAATGAATGTTATGACAGAAGATGTTGCCATGCGTACAGCTCAGGTAACAAAGAATCCTAAGATTAATCAAGGTTGGGTTAGCAACCAATGGGAAAATGTAGGATATTAGGTACCTAACAATTACTTACTATATTTTGATGGGTCCTTGTCTGATTCACGAGACAAGGACCCCGTATTTTGGCCGTAAAAATGGGACCAGTAGCAGCTGATTCAAAATTAAGGTCAAGAAATGAAACGGCCACGGTTGCATTTCCTGCAACCGTGGCCGTTCGATGTTTCACATGAAACGTTTTGGGGTGCGACTCCCCTATGCGCTCTTCTGAACTTTGAAGTGCTGCTTCAGCTGTCCGCAAGCGGCGTCAATATCGTTACCACGGGAGTTACGAATCGTGGTCTCGATGCCACGGGACTCAAGACGACGCTGAAGATCCTCAACCTTATGAATCGGCGACGGCTTGAGCGGGCTGCCCTCGATGTCGTTAAGCTGAATCAGGTTAACGTGGCACAACGTTCCCTCGCAGAAGTCGCAGAGCGCCTGCATCTCGGGATTCGTATCGTTGACGCCTTCGATCATGGCATACTCATAGGTCGGGCGGCGGCCAGTCTTCTCGGTGTAGAGTTGAAGCGCCTCGTGAAGGCGAAGCAGCGTGTACTTCTTAATACCGGGCATGAGCTTATTGCGCGTCGACTGGATGGCGGAATGCAAGGAAACGGCAAGCGTGAACTGCTCAGGGATGTCGGCAAATTTGCGAATACCGGGAATAACGCCACTGGTAGAGACAGTGAGGTGACGAGCGCCGATACCGATGCCATCGGGGTCGTTGAGGATTCGCAGCGCCTTGAGAACCTCGTCGTAGTTGGCAAACGGCTCGCCCTGGCCCATGAAGACAACGCTCGTGGCGCGCTCGCCAAAGTCGTTGGATACATGAAGTACCTGGTCGACGATCTCTTGAGCGGTCAGAGAGCGCTTGAGGCCGTTGAGACCGGTGGCGCAAAAGGCACAGCCCATGCCGCAGCCTGCCTGGGTGGAAACGCAGACGGAAAGCTTGTTACGACGGGGCATGCCGACGGTTTCGACGGAAACGCCGTCGTGGTACTCGAGCAGATACTTGCGTGAGCCATCTTTGGAAACTTGCTTGGTTAGTTCAGTCGGCGTGTCGAAGGCAAAAGCCTTTTTAAGCTGCTCGCGGAAAGCCTTGGGAAGGTTGGTCATATCGTCAAACGAACAAACGTTCTTCTCAAAGACCCATTCGATGAGCTGCTTCGCGCGGAACGCGGGCTGGCCAAGTTCGGCCACGAGCTCGCGAATATCGTTTTGGCTCAAGTCGCGAATGTCCTGAGATTTAGTCCTGGGATTCATGGAAGCCTTTCGATTTTGGGGAAACGTAGAGGGTATCGCTACAATATGGTATCAGCTGCAGAAATTATAGAGGAGGAGTCTGCCCATGCCGGGTAAAAGCCTAGAGAACATGCACGTAGCGGTCTTGGCGGGTGGTCATTCCGCTGAGCGCGAGATCTCGCTCAATTCGGGAAAGAACGTTGTGACGGCACTGAAGGAGGCCGGCTACACCTCGGTGGAGCTGCTCGACACGGCCGCTGATGACTTTATGGTAACCATGGCGACTGGCGGTTTCGATGTGGCGTTTATCGCCATGCACGGCGCCGGCGGTGAGGATGGCGCCATGCAGGGTGCCATGGAGACCCTTGGTATCCCCTACACGGCCTCGGGCGTGCTTGCCAGCGCCTGCGGTGCCGACAAGGAGGTCTCTAAGCTCCTGTACGCCAAGGCGGGCATTCCCATTGCCCCCGGCCTCGCGCTCGAGGTGGGCGATGAAGTCGATATCGATCATATCGTCGAGGTTTGTGGCGAGCGCTGCTTTGTGAAGCCGGCCGTCAACGGTTCCAGCTATGGCATTTCCCTGGTCCATGAGCCCTCCGAGCTGCCCGCGGCAATCGCCAAGGCGTTTGAGTACGGCGACAAAGTGCTGGTCGAGAAGTGCATCGAGGGTACCGAGATCACCGTCGGCGTGTACGGCGAGGACGACGTGCGCGCTCTGCCGATTGTCGAGATTCGTAAGCCCAAGGACTGCGAGTTCTACGATCTGGACGTGAAGTATGTCGACCCTACGGACATCCATCGCATTCCGGCGCAGATTTCACCCGAGAATTACACTCGCGCTCAGGAGCTTGCCTGCGCTGCTCACAAGGCCCTCGGTTGCCTGGGTATCTCACGCAGCGACTTTATTGTGAGTGAGGACGGCCCCGTCATCCTCGAGACCAATACCATTCCCGGCATGACCGATACGTCGCTGTATCCGGATGAGATCCGCCACACCGACGACATGACGTTCCCGCAGGTCTGTGACAGCCTGATCCGTATGGGCCTTCGTCGAGCGGGCATTGCATGCTAATCGAGGACGCGGTTTCGTCAGGAACGCCGCAGTTTGTCATCGACTCCTATGCCACGCTTGCCGAGCGCGCCAAAACACAGTCCTTCGGCCTTATCGAGGAAGATGTGATCGTCCTCGATACCGAGACCACGGGTCTTTCGGTGCAGGACAATGAGCTGATCGAGATCTCGGCGGCCCGCCTTTCGGGCCGCGAGGTCGTCGACCGCTTCGATACCTTCGTGCATCCCAAACAGCTGATTCCCGCCGAGATTACCGAGCTCACGAGCATTACAAATGCCGATGTGGCAGATGCCCCGTCGGCCGTTGAGGCCGTGGCCGCTCTCGCCGATTTTGTCGGTGGTTGCCCGGTGATCGCACATAACGCCACGTTCGATCGCTCATTTATCGAGTCGGTCAAAGGCGGCGTCAACGTGAGCGATATTTGGATCGATTCGCTGGCGCTGTCGCGCATCGCGCTTCCGCGCCTGGCCTCGCACAAGCTGTCTTTTATGGCCGATCTGTTTGGCTGTGACTCGGTATCACACCGTGCCAATGCCGACGTCGACGCCCTGTGTGGCGTATGGCGCGTGTTGCTCGTGGCACTCACCGACTTGCCACAGGGCCTCATGGCGCGCCTAGCCGACATGCATCCGGATGTGCCTTGGTCCTATCGTCCTATCTTCTCATTCTTGGCAGGGCAGAACCCTGGTTCTATCTTCTCTCTCAGCGCCGCTCGTGCTGACGTTCTCAAGGCCGATCGCGCCGACGATCGGGTGGACGCCGACGAACTGCCGGTCCTCAAGATGCCGAGTCGTGAGGAGATTGAGGCAGACTATGCGCCAGGTGGCCTGGTCAATCGCATGTATCCCACTTACGAGCCGCGTGATGAGCAGATCGCGATGGCGCTCGAGGTCCGCGATGCGCTGGTCACGGGCACTCATCGTGTAATTGAGGCGGGCACAGGCGTCGGCAAATCGATGGCCTATCTGGTACCTTTTGCCGAGGCAGCGCGCCGTAACAACATCACGGTTGGTATTGCGACCAAATCGAACAATCTTGCCGACCAGCTCATGTACCATGAGCTGCCAAAACTTGCCGAGCAACTGAACGGTGGTCTGTCATTTTGCGCTCTCAAGGGGTATGACCACTATCCGTGCCTGCGCAAGCTCGAGCGCATGAGCCGAGGCCAGGTCGAGATTACCACCAAGCGCGATCCGGCGGACACGCTCACGGCGGTCGCGGTCATTATGGCGTACGTCTGCCAATCAGCCGATGGCGACCTCGACTCGCTCGGCATTCGGTGGCGCAGCGTCAACCGCCCCGACTTTACGACGGCCTCGCGCGAGTGTGCTCGTCGCCTCTGCCCGTTTTTCCCTGATAAATGTTTGGTCCACGGCGCTCGCCGTCGTGCGGCGCATGCCGATGTGGTGGTCACCAACCATTCCCTGCTGTTCCGTAATGTCGCGGCCGAGGGCAGGATTTTACCTCCGATTCGTCACTGGGTGATCGATGAGGCCCACTCCATCGAGCGCGAGGCACGCCGTCAATGGGCGCGCGTGGTATCGGCGGATGAATCACGCGTTCTGTTTGAGCGTCTGGGTGGCTCGAGCACCGGCGCGCTAAGCCAGGTTTCCCGTGATTTGGCAACCTCCGAGGGCTCTACGCTCTATCTGGGCCTTACTGCCAAGGCGACGTCGACGGTTGCGCGCGCGAGCATGGCAATCGCCGACGTGTTCGATGGCGTTCGCGAGCTCGGCCGCCGTGCCCGTGGGGGTTATGACAATGCCAATCTATGGATTGGCCCCGAGCTGCGCGAATCTGACGACTGGCATGATTTCTTACCGTCGGCCTACGCTGCCATCGACGCATTGGAGCAAGCTGACAAGAGCGTCGACGCTCTGGTGCAAGCCGTCGCTGCCGATAAGCCCGAGGTCGTCGTCGACCTGGGTGATATCTCGCGCCGCCTGCACGAGCTGGCCGAGAACCTCAAACTCATCATTGGTGGTACCGATGAACACTACGTGTATTCGCTGCAGGTCAATCGCAGGCTGCGTGCCGGCGGAGAGTCAATGACCGCAGAGCGCATCGACATTGGCGAGGCCTTGGCAACCGAGTGGTTGCCCGAGGTTCACACGGCTATCTTTGCCTCGGCGACCATGACGGTGTCCAAAAGCTTTGAACACTTTAACCATGCGGTCGGCCTCGACCGCATCGGTGCTTCAACATCCTCATCGCTGCACTTGGACTCGAGCTACGACTTCGATTCGAACATGGCTGTAGTCGTTGCGGGCGATATCCCCGATCCGCGCGATCGTGAGAGCTATCTTACGGCGCTCGAGCGCGTGCTTGTCGACGCCCATCTTGCCATGGGCGGATCGGTGCTCACGTTGTTCACCAATCGGCGCGACATGGAAGACCTGTACGCCCGCGTTGAGCCCAAGATGGCCCGTGCGGGTCTGGAGCTCAACTGCCAGCAGCGCAACTCATCTCCTCGTCGCCTACGCGACCGGTTTATCAACGAGCCAACCTCGTCGCTTTTTGCGCTTAAGGCCTTCTGGGAGGGGTTTGACGCCAGCGGCGAGACGCTGCGCTGCGTCATCATTCCCAAGTTGCCGTTCTCGAGCCCCACGGACCCGCTCTCGTGCGAGCGCAACCTGCGCGAAGACCGCGCTTGGGCGCGCTATTCGCTGCCCGAGGCAGTGCTCGAGGTCAAGCAGGCGGCCGGCCGCCTTATCCGCTCGTCGACTGATTGCGGCGTGCTGATTCTGGCCGACCCGCGCCTGGTGACGAAGGGCTACGGAAAGAAGTTCTTAACGTCGCTTCCCACGAGCTCCTACCAGCGCATCGAATCGGCGCAGATCGGTCACTATCTACAGCTGTGGCGCGCACGCCACGAGCAGCGGCGCTAAAGCGGACAGACGAGGGTTTTTGCCATATCGCACAGACGCTTTGACAGGGCGGGGTCATCCAAGATGCGGATGGCTCCGCCCGCTGCGATTATCTGGCTCAGTAGCCAACGCTCGGAGCCGTAATGCACGGTTACCGTTGCCGTGTCTGCCCCGCTGTGCTCGATTCGGGTGATGCCGGCCCACTCCAGATGCTCCGCCATGTCGAATGGCATCAAGAGCTTTGCGCTACGCTGTGTCCGGGCAAGGGAATCGTGGAGGGATGCAACGTCCGGTGTGTGAGGCACGACGGAGTCTTCCGTCAAGGCGAGTCCCTCGATTTTATCCATGCGATAGGTGCGCTGCTCATCGACCGCGATGTCCCAGGCAATCAGGTATGTTTGGTCGCCGTTTGCCGTAATGCGCAAGGGGTCGACCAGACGCTCGCGTGGCCGTGCATCGTCCATCGAGCGATATGAGATGAGGCAGCGAACGCCGTCCTGAATGGCGCAGCTCAGCTGCTGCCAGTGCGACCCGTGGTTGACGGTGTCAAAGACGCGCTGGTTATAGCCGAGCTCTTCGGGTAGAAGGGCATGTCGAATTCGAGCCGCCGCCTGGGGCTCGATCCCCAACGATTCAAGTTCGTGGTTGAGCACAGCGCCCTCGGCGGCACTCAGACGCAGCGGTAGCACACGCCCGGCGTCACCGGTGAGGACCACACGCTCACCGTGGCATTCGCAGATGATGCGCGCACCCGATTCTCGGTCCGCGAGCGTCGAGACGATCTCGAGAATCTCGTCGAGCGACACCCCCGTGATGTCAAAGCGACTGCAAATCTCAGTTCGTGTCATGCCGCTCTCGCCGGCGGCGTAGAGGGCCTCCATGATGTCGATGGCGCGCGAGAGTCTCTGCTCGCTGGTGAGTTTACGCACGGGCATACTCGTGCACCGTCCTTTCGATGAGGTGGTTCCACGCCTGCTTGAGCGATTTGGGGGCCATGGGCCTCATGCCGTCCATGGCGTGGGCCATGCAAAATGAGGCGGCGGCTTCAAGGTCGCGCACGTCAACGGTCCAGGTCCACCCCGCATCGGTGTGTGCGAGCTCACCTCGCCCGCGCGTGAGGCCGTTGATCATATCGATCTGCGTCTGCGGGGCGAACGAGAACGTGGCTGCAACGGGCGGTCGGTCGGCAAAATCGAATTCAAAGAACAGATAGTCGTTGAGATTGAAGTCTGCAGGGATGGCGTAGGCCTTCGAAGGACGCCAAGCGCGAACGATACGGTCGCAGCGGAATGTCCTGATGTCGTCGGTGACATTGTCAAGGCCGCAGAAGTACGCCACGCCCTCGCGCTCGAACATGCCGTAGACGCAGACGGTACGTTCTTTCTGCTCGCCGCGTCCGTTCTGATATAAAAATCGCAGCGCGCATCGCTCGGCAAAGGCGCTCCATACCGCATCGACGGTGGGAGAGCGGCGAATCGGTGCTTCGTCCACCGTCGTCCTACCGGTGAGATAGGCAATCTTGGAGCGAATATCGGCAAGCGGCGCGGCAAAGGTGGATGAGCCAGCCGCTAGTGTCTGGTCGATGGCGTTGAGTAGGATGTCGGCGTCGTCTGCGGTGATGAGGCCACCTGCTGCAAACGTGTGCTCGCGGTCGATTGTCCATGAGCTTTCCTCGGTCTCCTGCGCACCGGCGGGGCGAACCTCCTTGATTAAGATGCCGCGTTCGAGCAGTTTGTCACGATCGCGCCGAAACTTGCGCTTATCCGAGTCGATGTTGCCCGAGCCATATCCCAGGTCAGAATCCAAGACGACCTGCTCGGTCGTCAGCGGTTCGGGGGAGCTGTTGAGCACAAAGAAAAGATTGAGGATGCGCTGAGCCGTTTTATCGAAACTGGGCTCCGAATTCCCCTTTTTAATTGTCGCGGTCGCGTCGCTTGCCGTCATAGAGTCCTCGCATGAGAAGGTGGTTTGCTGCCATGATTTTAGTCCGATATGGAGATTAGGCTATATCCTTGTCCGCTCGGGGCGTTAAGATGGCCCGAATTCGGTCGTTTGCGCTCGCTCGGGGTATACTTTCGACTATATACGGTTCTAATGTGCATGCATTGGGCCTATTTGTCGGATTATGGATGTGGAGCGCACATGGCGAACACCCAGAACTATATTAACCACCTGCTGCAGAACACCGGCATTACGCCGGCATGCAGCGAAGAAGAGCGCTTGGCTGCCGAGGATATCGCTCAGATCTTCCGCAACCACGGCTTTGATCCCGAGGTTCAGGAGTTCAATGCCCCGGCGCCCAGTAGGTTGGCATTTGCCGTTACCGGTATTCTTGCGTTTGCCGGCGCCCTACTGATGGGCATCGGCGGCGGCATCGGCTTGGTTGGCACCTTGCTGGCCATTGCCGGCGCCGTTCTTTACGTGCTCGAACGCACGGGCCACCCCGTGGTTTCGCGCCTGGGCAAGACGGGCGTGAGCCAAAATGTCATCGCCTACCACAAGGCCTCGGGCCCGCTCGCGTCTCCGCGCAACCGCCCGGTGGTCGTTGTCGCACACTACGACTCTCCCCGTGCTGAGCTGCTCGCCCGCGAGCCCTATGCTTCTTATCGTGCGCTCATCGCCAAGCTGTTGCCCGTTGCCACGGTTGCCCCTGCTGCCGTTGCCATCTTGCGTATCCTGCCGCTTCCCGGCGCGCTCAAGGTTCTGCTGTGGATTGTCGCGATCCTCGCTTCCCTCGTTGCGCTCGCCAACGCGGCAAACATCATTTCTAACCGCTACATTCTTCCCTATACGTCCGGCGCGGTGTGCAACAAGTCTTCTGTCGCCGCTATGCTCGGCGTTATGGACAACGTTGCTCCCTTCCAGGGCGAAAACGAGTTTCCCGACGATGTTCCGTTCGATACCTATTTTGGGGAGCAGAAGCGTCGTGCCGAGGAGATGGCGCGCGCAGCAGCGGAGTATGCCGCGGCCCAACAGCAAAACGACTACGGCAACACCATCGAGTATGAAGAGCCTACCTACGCCGAGGACGAGTTCGGTCAGCCGATTGCTCCCGACGCTCAGACCGAGCCCGAACAGGGCGAGGCTTTCGACGAGCAGATCGAGGGCTTTGAGGGTGCGTCTGCCGACGAGACGCTGATTGGCGCCATCGTGCCCGAGGATCAGAATCAGGCTGTCCAGGCCGAAGAGTTCAATGACGAGGTTCCCGCTGCCGAGCCGGCGGAGGAGCCTGTCGCGGCCGAGCCCGAGCCCAAGCTCTATCGCAATGCCGCCGGCAACATCCGCTTTGGTTCGGATGCCATCCGTGCGCTCGGAATGCTTCCCGAGTCCTGCACGCTCGATTACGAGGAGGGCGAGGAGCCGACGTTTGAGCCCGAGTCTGCCCCTGTCGTCACCGTGGATGATGAGTCTGCCGCGGTTACCGCTGCCGTTGCCGAGCCCGAGGCGGTGTCCGCGATCGATCCCGCGGCAGGACTGGACATTTTGGCTCCCGCCGCGCCGGCGCAAGACGTTGCGGACGAGTCTGACGACGATTACGTTGAACAGCCGAGGCGCGTGTCTTACGAGAGCGATACTGATTTCTCTGCCGAGATTCCCGCGGCAACGCCCCATGCCGATATTGCATCCGCGTTCTCTTCGATTGGCGCCAGCGCTTCCAGCTTCTTTAAGGGTGCGCTTGCAAAGGGCAGGAAATTTGTCGACGATTTCGAGGAGAAGCGCGCTGCCGCACGCGAGGCTGCCGAGCAGGAGGCTATCGCTCAGCAGCAGGCAGCCGAGGCGGCACGCGAGCTCGCAGCGCAAGAGTTCGAGCAGAACGAGGCTATGCAGTCCGTGCCCGTCGACGCCGCCGAAGCTACAACGTCTTTCGAGGCCCAGCAGCACGTCGATAGCACCATGTCGTTTGATGCCGCGCAGTTCGATTCCACGATAACGTTTGAAAAGCAAGGCACCGCGATTGCCGAGCCCCTTCCTGCTTCCGATGAGCAGGACGACGCGGCAGACGATGACGAGCCCATTGATGCTGCCGAAATTCAGGACGCTGCCGAGGACGAGCCCGTTGTGGCCAACTCTGACGAAGAGCAGTACGCGGCAGCCGAGCAAGATGATTCGACCGAGGTCGAGCAGGAGGAAGTGTCTGCGGTTTCCGAGACTCCCGAGACGGATGAGTCGAGGCCTTACTCCACGCAGATTTTCACCATGCCGACCCCGAGTGGTTCCGGTGCCACGGTTGCCGATGTTGCTCCCACCCAGGACGAAACAGTCGATTCCCTTATGGCCCAGATTTCCTCCCAGGCATCGCCGCGTCCGCAGATGAATGTTCCCGATCCGGCGTCGGCACCGTCGCCTGCACCTTCCTCGTCTCCGCTGGCTTCGGTCCCCGACCCGTCGCTGCCGTCTATGAAGCAGGCAAACGTTGCGTCTCGCACGTCGCTGTTCGACCTTCCCGATCCCTCTGCCCAGGTCAACGACCCCTTTGCTACTACCCAGGGTCCCGAACCCACATCGGCACCCGTTGCGCCTCCTATGCCCGTTGCGTCGGGCGCGCAGCCGATCGAGACCATTTCGGCTCCCGCCCCGGCGGCACCCAAGTCTCGTAAGCGCGGCCTGGGTGGCCTGTTCGGTCGTAAAAAGAAAAACGAGCAGGACAGCATGAGTGACTGGCTGGGCGTCGAAGACGATTACGATGCCAAGAAGTCCGGTCGCGGTATCGGTTCGTGGGATAACTTCGAGGACGATAACGATGGCTGGAAGGGCGGCGCTACGTCTTCCGATGGCGCTTCTTCCGAAGATATGCTCTCGGCTGTCGCCTCTATGGGCGATGATGAGCTGCTCGGTCACGATATCTGGTTTGTGGCAACGGGCGCCTCGGATTGTGATGGCGCCGGCATGAAGGCCTTCTTGGCTTCGCATCGCGATAAGCTCCGCGGCGTATTCTTTATCAATCTTGAATCCGTCGGCGCCGGTAGGCTTTCGGTGGTGACGGTTGAGGGCGAACAACAGCTGCTCAAGGGCGATCGCCGCATCATGAACCTGGTCAGCAAGGTGTGCAAGTCGTTCCATGTCGATTGTGGCGCGCTCGAGATGCCCTATGCCAAGACCGATGCCTATGCCGCGCTCGAGGCGAGCCGCCGAGCCCTCACCATCGCCGGCGTGGACGGCACACGTCTGGCTTGCGCTCGTACCGAGGACGACCTGCCCCACAATGTCAACCCGACGAACATTGCCACGGTATCCGAGGTCGTGACCGAGGTTATCCGCCGTTCGTAGACGGAGCTCTAAGGAGTCAACGTGTTTTCGTATATTAAGCGCCATTGGCCTGTCTACGTGATTTTGACCTTGATTGCCATTGCGTTAGGATTTGGGGCTGCCTACATCGTGGGTGCAAAGGGCTCGACCCCCGCCTCCGCAATCAGCGAAGAGGTGGAGCAAGAACAGAGTACGGGTGCCGATGGGATTCCTGAGTCCGAGCAGGCAATCGTTGATGGTGGATCTTCGTCTGCAGAGTAGATGCGGCGATTTAAATGATTGAAAGCGG
>OLJB01000469.1_pt1 | contig 24659 bp, 17 predicted proteins | sample 1601391 | NCBI WGS metagenome assembly OLJB01 (sample SAMN01915215, study PRJEB22387) | human gut metagenome | isolation source: stool | host: Homo sapiens | place: USA | reverse complement strand
ATTCCACCTGCTCGTGGATATTTAATAATAGAAGGGATTAATAAATTAAAGCCTCAAAAAAATAGCTCGCAAAAGAATCGGCATTATGAATAAAATTGAAATATCAGACACTTTGCTGTTCAAGTTTTTCCTCGGTGAGACCACGAACGACGAAACCGACCGGATTGCCGCCTGGCTGGATGCCAATCCCGAGGAACACCAAAAATACATGAACGAGGTCCATGAAAAGTTCATCATCAGTATTATGACTGAACCGGACTCCGTTCCCGAAGCTGATACCAGTCTTTGGTATCGAATCACCCATTCACGGGCAATCCGCCAAACCATGGGGATTGCGGCTTCCCTGCTGCTTGTTATTGGAGGATGTTATCTATTTTTTACGTCCCAATTAACGCAAATGCTCGGGACCCCAACTACAATTGAATCTCCGACCGGGCAACATGTCCGTTTGACGTTGCATGATGGCACTGCCGTTGAGCTTAACTCAAAAAGTAAGATTTCCTATCCTGCGCTTTTCATCGGGAAGGAACGTCGCGTCCGCCTGGAGGGTGAAGCCATGTTCGAGGTTACACACAATGCATCGCAACCTTTCATTGTCGAGACCTATGCCTGCGACGTTGAGGTGCACGGTACGCACTTCAATGTGATTGCAGACAAGAATACACAGGAGTTTTCGACTGCATTGTTTGAGGGAAGCGTCACTGTTCGGAACAAAATAAACGATGAGGAAATTCTGATGGAGCCCAATACGGTCGTCAACCTGCGGAACGGGCACTTGTACCTCGGAGCACTGAACGACAGGGACGACTATCTTTGGACCGATGGTATTATTTCGTTCGGTGGCGACAATTTTGAGCAGATTGTTGACAAATTAAGAAGGTATTTCGACGTTGAAATCGAAATCCAACGGGAAGAGCTGCCCGAGATTAAATACAAGCGTCTGAAGATTCGCACCTCGGAGGGTCTCGACCACATTTTGCGCGTTCTGCAGCGCTCTTCGGATTTTACGTATGAATACAACGATCTCGAAAATAAGATTATTATCAAATGAGATAGCGTAATTTATTCATTAATGTCAAATGCCCCAAATGAACTGCCTATGGAAAAACTCATATAGAACCTGATTCCTCCTATTTTTTGATTGACATAAAAAAACCTGCAGGTGTTGCACCACCCGCAGGCCGCAGTTCAATCAAAATACTAACCGATTTTTACTTGAACCTTAACTCACAAATGTATGAATAAAAAGATTATTCAGCAAATCCGTCTGTCTATTCTTTTGTTCGTTCCGGCCCTGCTGTTCCCTCTATCCTCCCTTCATGCACAGAATGTACGGGTTACCATTCGGGGAAATGGGGTAAAAATGGAACAGGTCATCAGCGCAATCGAACGACAGACCCGCTATCTTTTCGGTATCGGAGACAATGTAAATACCAACCAACTGGTCTCTGTTCACGTTGAGAACGAACCCCTGAAGAAAGCCCTCGACGAGATGGTCCGCGGTACGGATATCTCCTATACGGTCGAAGGAACCAATATTCTGTTGTTCCGGCGTGCAAATACCTCGAAAGAGCGTCCGGTGACGGTCTCGGGCCGTGTGACCGATGCCAAAGGCCAGCCGGTCATCGGCGCCTCGGTCATCGTGCGCGGCACCACGCTGGGCGTTTCGACCGATGCCGAGGGGCGCTTCACGCTGGAGGTGCCCGCTCCGGCCTCCTCGCAGACCCTCGAGGTGAGCTATCTGGGCTACGAAACGGCTGCGGTGCCGGTCGGTACGCGGACCTCGTTCGCGGTGACGCTCCGGGAATCGACCTCGGAGATTGAGTCGGTCGTGGTGACGGCCCTCGGCATCAAGCGTCAGGAGAAGGCTCTCTCGTACAATGTCCAGCAGGTCGAGGCCTCGGACATCACGCTGGTCAAGGATGCCAACTTCATGAATTCGCTCTCGGGCAAGGTGGCGGGCGTGACCATCAACGCCTCGTCGTCGGGCGTGGGCGGTGCCACGAAGGTGGTGCTGCGCGGTAACAAGTCCATCTCGCAGTCGTCGAACGCCCTGTACGTCATCGACGGTATTCCGATGTACAACTTCGGCGGCGGAGGCGGCACGGAGTTCGATTCGCGCGGAGCCACGGAGTCGATTGCCGACCTGAACCCGGAGGATATCGAGTCAATCTCGGTGCTGACGGGCGCTGCGGCCGCTGCCCTGTATGGTTCGGAGGCGGCGAACGGTGCGGTGATGATTACGACGAAGAAGGGCGAGGCCGGCGCCTTGAAGGTGACCCTTTCGAGCAATACGGAGTTTCTGAACCCCTTCGTGCTGCCGGAGTTCCAGAACCGCTACGGCACGGGTCTGAACGGGCAGCGGAGCGGCTCGAACATCTACAGCTGGGGAGAGCGGCTGAATGCGGCCTCGCGCTACGGCTATACGCCGAACGACTTCTTCGAGACGGGGCATGTCTATACGAACGCCTTCACGCTCTCGGGCGGTACGGACCGCAACCAGACCTACTTTTCGGCCGCAGCGGTCAATTCCGACGGTATCATTCCGAACAACGAATACGACCGCTACAACTTCACCTTCCGCAACACGACCTATTTTCTGAAGGACCGGCTGCGGCTGGATGCCTCGGCGAGCTACATCTACCAGCAGGACCAGAACATGACCAACCAGGGCGTCTACTCGAACCCGCTGGTTTCGGCCTACCTCTTCCCTCGGGGCGAGAACTTCGACCTCTACCGCCGTTTCGAACGCTACAACGAGGGTACGAAGCTCATGGAGCAGTTCTGGTCGTCGGACATGGAGGGCGGCGACCTCAGGATGCAGAACCCCTACTGGATAGCCTACCGCAACCTGCGCAACACGGACAAGAAGCGCTACATGCTCTCGTTCTCGGCCTCGTACGACATTCTGCCGTGGCTGAACGTCACGGGCCGCGTGCGGATTGACAACATGAACTCGCTCTACACGCAGAAGCTCTACGCATCGTCGAACACCACGATTACGGACGGCGGCAGGAACGGCCACTACACCGAGGCGCGGACCTACGATTCGCAGACCTACGGCGACGTGATGGTCAACGTGAACAAGACGTTCGGCGACGACTGGTCGCTGCAGGCCAACCTCGGCGCCTCAATCAACAACGTCAAGAGCGACGAGCTTTCGTACCGGGGCCCAATCCAGGAGAACGGACTCCCGAACGTCTTCAACGTCTTCGACCTGGACGACACGAAGAAGCGTGCCGAGAAGACGGGCTGGCACGACCAGACGCAATCGCTCTTCGCCTCGGTGGAGGTGGGGTGGAAGCAGATGCTCTATTTGACCGTCACGGGCCGTAACGACTGGGCCTCGCAGATTGCCGGCTCCTCCTCGTCGTCGTTCTTCTACCCGTCGGTCGGCCTGTCGTGGGTGCCCACCTCGCTGTGGGATACGGGCGAGGCCCTGAACTACCTGAAAATCCGCGGTTCGATTGCCTCGGTGGGTATGCCCTTCCCGCGCTACCTGACCATCCCGACCTACGAGTACGACGCCACGAACCGGGTCTGGAAGGACAAGACGCACTATCCAATCGGGGATTTGAAGCCCGAGCGGACGACGACCTACGAGGTGGGCGTGGACGCCCGGCTGTGGCGTCACCTGAGCCTCTCGGCATCGTGGTACCGGGCCGATACGAAGAACCAGACCTTCGACCCCTCGCTGCCGCCTTCCTCCTCCTATACGACGATTTACCTGCAGACGGGCCACGTCCGCAATACGGGCGTCGAGCTCTCGGCGGGGTATGACAACACGTGGCGGGATTTCCGCTGGGCGACGAACTTTACCTATTCGTGGAACCGCAACGAGATTATCGAACTGGCGGCCAATGCCGTGAATCCCATCACGGGGGAACCGCTGAACCTTGAGAAGCTCGACATCAAGGGGCTTGGCAAGGCGAAGTACATCCTCAAGGAGGGCGGCACGCTGGGCGACCTCTATACGACGTCGAACCTGCGCTTCAACGACAACGGCTACATCGAGGTGGACAAGAGCGGCAACCTGCTGCTGACGGACGAGGGGGACGACATCTACCTGGGTTCGGTCTTCCCGGACCACATGCTGGCGTGGCGCAACGACTTCTCGTGGAAGGGTGTGAATCTCGGCGTGTTGTTCACGGCCCGCATCGGCGGCATCTGCTACTCCGCGACGCAGGCCAACCTCGACTTGTACGGTGTCTCGGAGGCCTCGGCCGCGGCGCGTGACGCCGGGGGCGTGTGGATTAACGGCCGCGAGATGGTCGATGCGCAGAAGTGGTACCAGGCCATCGGTTCGCAGTCGGGCCTGCCGCAGTACTATACCTATTCGGCGACGAACTTCCGGCTGCAGGAGCTCTCGCTGGGCTACACGCTGCCGTCGAAGTGGTTTCGCGACCGGATGCGGATGACCGTCTCGTTCGTGGGGCGCAACCTCTGGATGATTTACTGCAAGGCGCCGTTCGACCCCGAGGCCGTGGCCTCGACGGGGCTGAACTACCAGGGCATCGACTACTTCATGATGCCGTCGCTCAGGAGCCTCGGCTTCAGTGTCAAATTCCAATTCTAAACGACTACGGGCATGAAAAAGATAACGACAACAACGGGCCGGCTGCTTCTGGCGGCCGCACTGCTGGCTCTGGCCTCCTGTACGGGTGATTTCGAGGATATCAACCGCAACCCGAACCAGGTGACCGAGGAGCAGATGGAGGCCCTGAACTACAAGACGGGTACGAAGGTCCGCACGCTGCAGGGCCTGGTGATTCCCGTCGAGGAGCACATGTACCAGTTCAACGAGTCGCTGACGGGCGGTCCGTTCGCGGGCTATATCGGCGCCACGGTGGACACGTGGCAGACGAAGTTCGAGACCTACAACCCCTCGGCCGACTGGCGCAAGTGGCCCTTCGCCAATGTCATCACCGAAACCTACACCCCCTACAAGGGAATCGTCGGCGGTACGGACGACGAGGTGGCCATCGCCTTTGCGCGGCTGCTGCGCGTGGCAATCATGCAGCGGGTGACGGACTCCTACGGTCCGATTCCCTACTCGAAGCTCGAGAGCAACGAATCGGTCTACGTGGAGTATGACTCGCAGGAGGCGGTCTATACGAAGATGTTCGAGGAGCTGGACGAGGCCATCGCGACGCTGGGCCGCAACACGACCCTCTCGTCCGATGCGTGGAGCCGCTACGACGGGGTCTACTCCGGCAACATCGCGCAATGGTTGAAGTATGCCAACTCGCTGAAGCTTCGCATGGCGATGCGCCTGACGGAGGTGAAGCCCGAGCTGGCGCAGGCGAAGGCCGCCGAAGCGATTGCCGGGGGCGTCATCACGTCGAATGCCGACAACGCGGCGATGCACGCCGCGGAGAACCGCACGACGCTCATCTACAACGACTGGGGCGACCACCGCGTGGGAGCCGACATTCTCTGCTACATGACGGGCTACAACGACCCGCGTGTGGAGAAGATGTTCCTGCCGAACGACGCGGGCAACTACGTCGGCATCCGCATCGGCATCGACGTGGCGGGCAAGTCGACGGCCATGACGAAGTATTCGAACCTGATTGTCGAGTCGACGACCCCCTACCTGTGGTTCAACGCCGCGGAGGCAACGTTCCTGCGCGCCGAATACGAACTGCGCTGGGGTTCGGAGGAGACGGCCCGCGAGCTCTACGAGGAGGCCATCCGCCTCTCGTTCGAGGAGCGGGGTGCGAGCGGCGCCGATGCCTATGTGGCCGACGCCACGAGCCGCCCGGCGGCCTACACCGACCCGCTGGGCTCGTACAGCGCCGCGGCGCAGAGCACCATTACAATTGCCTGGACCCCGGGAGCTGACAACTTCGAGGCGAACCTCGAACGCATCATCACCCAGAAGTGGATTGCCATCTTCCCGCTGGGCGTCGAGGCGTGGTCCGAACACCGCCGCACGGGCTATCCGCGGCTGCTGCCGGTGGTGGCCGACAAGTCGGGCGGCGGGGTCGATGTGGCGCAGGGTGCGCGACGGCTTCCCTACCCGGTGGAGGAGTACCAGCAGAACAACACGAACCTGCAGGCGGCGATTCAACAGCTCAACGCCGAGCAGACGAACGGCAACCGCACGGGCGACCAGATGGGTACGCGCGTATGGTGGGACTGCAAACCCTATAACAACTGACCGATATGAAACAGACAAGCATATACCGAATGATTCTTCCGGTTGCGGCGTTGCTGCTTGCCGCCGCATGCAGCGACTGGACCGAGACGGAGAGCGTGGAGAACAGCGTGCGCAAGCCCTGGGAGCAGGACCCGGCGCTGTGGGCCGACTATACGGCGGCGCTGCGGGCCTACAAGCAGTCGGAGCACTACCTTTCGTATGCGCGGCTCTACAATTCGCCCGCGAAGGCCGCGAGCGAGCAGGACTTCATGCGCTGCCTGCCCGACTCGCTCGACATCGTGACGCTCACCAACGCCGACAACTTCTCAACGTATGATGCTGAAGACATGGCCGTGATGCGCGAAAAGGGGACGCGGGTCCTCTACCAGGTGGACTACGCCGCGCGCAAGGCGGAATTTTCCACCGAGGCGGCCCTCAAAGCCTACCTCGACGGCGTGATTGCCTCCGTCGCGGCGAACGGTCTGGACGGCTATTCGTTCACCGCGGATCCGCTCGACGCTGCAGCCACGGCCACGCTCGTCGCGACGCTCTCGGCCGCGAAGACGGAGGGCCAGCTGCTCGTCTTCGAGGGCAACCCCCTGTCGGTGGCTGCCGCCGACCGCGCGAAGCTCGACTATGTGGTCCTCGATACCGAAAAGGCCGAAAACACCACCGACGTACGGCTGCAGGTGCTCAATGCCACGGGCTATGCGGGCATTGCGGCCGATAGGCTGCTGCTGGCCGCCGAGATTGACGCGCCGCTGCAGGACGCCGACCGCACGGAGTATGCCGCCGTGGAGCTGATGGCACGCTGCGTGGTGGAGTACGGCCCGCTGGCGGGCTTTGCGGCCTACAACATCGCCGGAGACTACTACCACGCCGACCGGAACTACAGCACGATCCGCGAGGCCATCCAGACGTTGAACCCTTCCAAATAAGAGAGCCATGAAACGATACCTCATAACACTTTTTGTGCTGCTCGGGGCGCTGACGGCCTGCGAGCGGTACGATGCCGACGACCACAAGTTCGACAACGTGGTCTACCTCAATGTCTCGCAGACGAGCCCCGTGCAGCTGGCTACGTTCAGCAACAACCGCGCGACCTACGACTGTACGCTGCAGGCGGCACTGACCTATCCCGCCGACGGCGACGTACAGGTCTCGCTTGAGGTCGACCCGTCGCTTGTGGCGGCGTACAACGCCCGCTACGGCACGCAGTGGCCGATGCTCGACGAGAAATACTACACGCTCTCCGCCGCGGAGACGACAATCGCCGCGGGGCGCACCGTCTCGGATCCTGTGACGCTGCAGCTCAAGGAGCTCATGGGCGAGGGCGAGGAGCAGACGGGTGCCCTGCCGCTTGATGAGACCTATCTGGTGCCAATCCGTATCAGCGGCGCGTCGATTGACGTATTGGGCGGCTCGGACGTGGCCTACTATGTGGTAAAACGCTCCTCGGCCATCACCGTTGCCGCACAACTCAACTCCGGCAACTGGATAAACTTCCCGACGCTGGACAAGTACGGCACGAACAGTCAGGCGTGGAACGGACTTACGGCCATGACCTACGAGGCGCTGATCTATATCGACGAGTTTGCCACGACGGATGCGGAGGACATGCCGGTGAGCATCTCTTCGGTGATGGGTGTCGAGCAGTACCTGCTGCTGCGCATCGGCGACACGAACTTCGAACGTCAGCAGCTGCAATTCGACGGCTCGGGCAGCGGCTCGCAGTTCGGCAAGTTCCCGGGCAAGGACGCCACGAAGAACCTCGAAGCCGGTCGTTGGTATCATGTAGCCTGCACCTACGACCAGACGACCCGGACCGTGCGCGTCTATGTCGACGGCCAAATCCAGAGCGAGGAGACCGGTGTCGGTATCTCGTCACCGAGCAAGAAGAATCAGATTAATCTGGCAATGCGTGCCTTGTATGACTTGTGGAACTCTGCTTCGGAGACTGAAAAACCGCAATATGAGACTGAAGACACAGGTTATAACAAATTGGGTGACGCCTACCAGTTCTTTATCGGTAAGTCCTACGACGAGAAACGTCCGCTGAACGGCAAGATTGCCGAGGCGCGCGTCTGGTCCGTGGCACGGACGCCCGAGCAGATCTGGGAGAACATGTACAATGTCGAGAACCCGGCCGACGACCCGACACTGCTGGGCTACTGGAAGTTCAACGAGGGGGCAGGCAACACCGTCAAGGACTACTCGATGTATGGCAACGACGGCGTGGCCGAAACCGATATTGTATGGCCTTCGGGCATCGAAATTCCGAAAATCAACGAAACGGAGGAGTAAACCATGAAAACGAATCACAAGCTATTCAGAACGATAGGAGCGATGCTCCTTGCGGCGACCGTTCTTGCAGGCTTTACGGCCTGCGAGACGGATACCGTAGAGCAAAATGGCGGTAAACTGCCCGATAAGGAGGCTATCGAATCGACCTACGGCATGTTGCGGAGCAATGCTTCGACCGGTAATACGGTGGAGATGCTTTTGACGGCAGGTACGGGATTTGTAACCCGGGATTTCTATTACCAACAAACAAAACCTGCTGCTGACGGTACGACGTTGACTCTGCGTATTGACGAGTCGCTTGTCGAAGGGTTCAATGCGACAAACGGCGTGGAATGCCAGTTGTTGCCAACAGTAAACTGCGAATTTCCCGACGGTCAAACGTTGGAGCTTGCGGCAGACGGTCAGCGAACGGCCTCCAAACGGGTTCGGATTTCGGTTGAAGGTCTGACTGCCGGAGAGTATTTGCTCCCGGTAACGGTGGCGGCCGAAGGCTCGGCAGACGACAGCCAGACGCTCTATTATACGCTGACCGTTCGTGACCCTCAGCCGGGAGACTATGAACTGCACGACGGTTCGGACCTCTTCTTCGTATTCTACATCAATACTGATCAGTATCAGCCGTTGTTGGTACAGGATTATCTTTTGGAGAAAAAACTTGCGCGAGGATCGACGGTTGCATGGTATGGCACAGTAGGAAATATCATTAATCTGCGTACGGTATCCATAAAATACGATGAAACATCAGGGCGAGCCATGTTGGATTTAGGAAGCGACATGACATATGTTTTGGGACATGCTTCAAAATATATTTGGCCTTTGCAGGAGTCCGGTCGCAAGGTTTGCCTCAGCCTGGAGGGCGGAGGTACGGGCCTCGGTTTCTGCAATCTTACGGATGAACAGATTGCCGATTTCGTGGCACAGGTTAAGGCCGTAGTTGAGACCTACAATCTGGATGGTATTAACCTGTGGGACCGCAATGCCGGGTACGGCAAGGAGGGTATGCCCGAAACGAATACCACCTCCTACCCGAAACTGGTCAAGACCATGCGCGAAGCCCTTGGCACGGAGAAGCTGCTGACGCTGACTGTTTACGAGGAGCCGACCGCGACCTTCTGGGATACCGAAGCAACGGGTGGAATCACTGTCGGTGACTACCTCGATTATGCCTGGTCGGGTTACAACAGCTATACAGAAGCTATTCAATTACTCGATCCGTGGCATCCTAATGAATCGTATGTGTCTGCCTATACGCAAAAACCGATTGCTGGATTGGATGCCTCAAGATTTGGATGTGTTAATTTCCCGATTTACCCCGTTGCAACATCTGAAGAGGAGAGTATGATGCGAGATCCGGTGTTTTTAGTTGACTGGATCTTAAATGAACAAAAACCTAATAATATTATTGTTTTCGATGATTTGAGAACCAGCCTGCAGGATAATTATGAAACTGCATGGGATATAACATTTGCAGATTGTTGTAAGTGCCTGGACGACGAAAGTCAATATATTTTGGGTTCAAGAAATGGGTACACATACCGTTTCGATAATCATGAACTGACCACTCTGCCAACAGGATTAAGCGGATACGGCAAGTGGCAGAAAGATTGGTAATTGAAATTCCGTACAACAGAAATAGTTTTCCCAATTCTCTCACTGCTTCTCGGAGGGGAGCAACATGAAATTAACCTAAAAACTTAAGCGTTATGAAAAAGACTTTGAAACTTATGGCTGCTCTGTTTGTCGGAGCAATGTTTATGGGTGCTTGCCAGCAGGCAGAGGAACCTGCTATGGAGCCGGGACAGAATGATGCTGTCGTAACCCGTGCCTATGGAGACAAGACGCCGAAGGTTACTATTTACGTTGAGACCAACGATGTGAATCCGCTTAACGCGGGCGACTATGTACTTCCCAATGGGGAACCCTATGCGGATATTGTCGAACTGTTTGCTGCGAACATTCACAAGCGTACCGTGAATGGCGTGACGGAGCCGGTGCTCTATCTGAACGACAAGATGACCAACCTGATGGAGAACGATGGATATCTGACCTACATCAAACCGTTGCAGGATAAAGGAATCAAGGTGATTCTGACCATCCTCGGCGACCATCAGGGAATCGGTTTCACCAACCTGAACGACACGCAGGCCACGCAGTTCGCCAAGATTCTGGCCCATGCCGTTGAAAAATACGGGCTGGACGGTATCGGATTCGACGATGAATATTCGAAAGTTACTTCCACGGTCCAGGGCTCTTACGGCAATCTTATCAAGAAACTGCACGCTGAAATGCCGGCGGACAAACTGATTACCTTATTCCAATATGGAAATTATGGATCGTCGCAGATTGGCGCTGATGCCGGAGCCCTGATCGACTATGTCTATTCGGATTTCGCATATTATAATACATATATTGGAGTCTCTGGAGTTGGAAAGGCTCAATTTGCTCCACAAGCATCTAATTTGGGTAATAGCTATAGTTCTTCAAATATTTTGAATTTTGGGAATTATGCCTATAGTGTTGCCGAAAATGGTTATGGCGCAATCATGCACTTCAATCTGCGGAGAACTTCCGATAGAAATCAGACTCAGTTATTCAGCTCGATTGCCGATGGCGCATGGGGTGAACTGTCCGTTTCCGTTGCCAGCACGCCTTCCAATGCCGGAGACCGTCCGCAGGACTGGACGTTCGTAGCGGGTGGACATGACATCACCATGGATGATGTAAATGCCCAGTAACACCTCGAGAGAATCTGTTTCTGTTGTCCGAAATCGGGAAATCAAGTAATTCGGCGCGGGTATTCTTCTTTGTGGAGAGTACCCGTTTTTGTATCAAAAAGAAAAGTTGTCAGCTGCTGTTGTCCGAAATCGGGAAATTGTATCGGCTAATGGGTTTTGCTGACAACTTTTCTTATGATGAATGAACGTTTTAAAAATAAAAAATATTTTATCACATCATGGCCTATTCTCATTTAGGCCCATATTGTGTTCTAAGATGGCGACACCTTCAGATCATTGCGCAATGTAAGCGTAATTTATTCATTGTTAACTATAACCTGTAGGTGCCGCCAACGACCTGTTGCTGTCAAACAGGTCGTTTTTCTTTGCGCTATTTTTTATGATAAGGTATCTATAAAAAAGAGGCGCGGTGTCAACTCCTTAATACAGGCCTTGGGAACCTTAATCTGGAAGTCGTCCTACGCCCCAGCCAGCCCTGCTCATAACGAGCAGGACATAACCGAGACTGACAACTATTATACCCAGATTAAACAACCTCTTGCGAGGCTCCCAAAGTTTGTATTAAGGTATAGAGTTGTTTACTCTATTATGTCATTATCTAATCGGACAAGCCGAGTTTCTTTTATGCAAAGATAACATTTATTTTCATATTCCTTTTTTGCAAAGATATAAAATCCTTGGATTTCCCCTTTATAGGGGAACTAAAAAGATTGAAAAAATTTTTCTTTTGCAAAAAAATAAAGGACTGAAACGCACAAATCCCATACTGGTAGAGGCCATTGCTCGGCGAATGCGAGAAATTCGTGAGCAAAATGGACATACCCAGGAATTTCTGGCTCACAATACGCATCTGAAAATTTGGGATTATGAAAGTATGCAAAAATCTCCGTCTCTGGAATCCATTGCACGTTTCTGCACCTTCTACGCCTTGTCTCTCAGTGATTTCTTTGCTCCAATAACTTTCCCGCAAGATTCCAAGTGACAGTCTATTCAAAAAAGTTTCGTGGCGATTTGGCTGTAAGTAAATAATCGCTACCTTTGTCGCATTCGGTTAGTATAAATTTCCAGCAAGTATTCTGACTCGGCAGGTGTAATCTGTCGTAATCTCTTTGTGTACATGTGTTCATTAGGAAAAAATGAGCAGGTGTAGTTTGTGTTATTGCCATATGTACCTGCTGTCAAGAAACATATATGGATATTTTAATCAAAACCCCATTTATTCAGACATTATTGAAAACAACCCGGCACAACGTTCCCGAACGGGATCAACTGGAAAACATATTTCAGGATTTTGCGCTTGTTGTTGCATCGGTATGCGATAGGGCAGATAAAAAAAATGCACTTCGCATATTGAATTATACACAAATAGAGGTGCAAGCTATCTGTAAACAGATGGAAGCAACAGGTATGCCCGAATATATGGTGACCTATGCTATTAAAGCAGAACAGTTGATTAAGGCAGAAAACAAAATTTTATACTGGAATTTCAAATATCCCGAACAATTTGTCTCCTATGACGACGTCGTTTCTTCACCTCTCTATTGGTCGAAAAAGTATCCGGCAATCTGTCTTGCCGAGTTATTATGCGGAATCAATCTTTTGGGCCCCAATCCCATTGTGTTAGCGGACGGCTCGGAGGCATCGTTTAATCAAATCGTTATTGTTTTTGAGAAGATGTTAAATGTTAAATTGGGTGACCCGCAAGATATTAAGCGAAGGGTTTTGAACCGAAAAATTCACATAACCCGATTTACAGACGCCCTTCGATTTGCCTTGCGGAATTATGAAGAAAATAATCGTTCATAATCAGCAAGATAGAAATAAAAAGAATACATATGTCTGTACATGTGTATTCTTTTTTATTTTGGAAATACTGAATTTTGCCTCAGAACTAAACCAAAGTAGTTATGCCGGTACAAGAGGTAAAAGACCGTGGATACGAGTTGATTATGCTGATTGAGGAGATGTGCCATTCCCGTCAAAATATTCAGCACACATACAATTGTTTTGCAGAACGTATCCAACAAATATCCAAACAGGAAGAGTGTTCTAGGCTGGACTCGTTGCAGCTGTTGGCCCGGATTCGCGAGACTTTAGTTCAACTATTGGAGAACTACAACGATTCTACCTCGCTGCAGTACCTGTTGATCCGCTCATCGCTCTCTTTGGTGGATTTCGAGAAGCAGATGATTTACCTGCAGCTAAAGTACCCGGGAATCCGGGAGATTGCCGCGCAGCGGCGTCACTCGCCGCTGAAAATCTCGAAGCGATTCACCAATTCCGACCTGATGGAGGTGATTGCCGCCTTGTCGGCCGTGGGCTTCTTCTGTCAGCAGGACGACTCCCCGGCTACCTTCATGCAGATTACGCGCGAGTTTGAGACGCTCTGCAATACGAGTTTCAAGAATCCGGACAACTGCCGCTGGGCCGTCCTGAACCGCAAGAACCGTTTGACCCACTTCCTCGACACGTTGCGGGGTACGCTGGTTGAGTTAAGTCAGAAGTAAACGGAAGTTCGACCGTTCGGTGTTTTGCGGGAGTGGGGTAGTGAGCACCATCCCTGCCGACCATCGCTGACTTGGAAGGTCAGTTGAGGCAAGCCGCCTCGTTCCTTTGTTGTCTTGCCGCCCTTAAATCGACAAGTATGCAGCAGGAGGATGATTTGCGGGCATTGGAGAAGATTGTCCGGTTTGCCCGGACCCTGGGAATCGTATTTCCGGAACTGAACCGTTATTGGTCCTGTTACAATTGGTTTGCGTACTACTCGTTGACCGCTTCCGTCGCTGGTCGGGACTTCAAGAACTTGTCGATGTATGGGCAAAGCAAATTAGGGGCAATGCCGACGACCGTACGGTCACTATCAGAAATTAACAGGTTGATTGTAAAAGGAATATTATCTGATTCTCTCCGTTTGTTGTCCTTGGGGATATCTGGAGGGAAGAGAATATTTCGTATCTTTGAAGTATCATCAAAACGTACCCATGAAATATTACATATTGCTTATCGGTGCTTTATTAGGGTGTATGTCCTGCGGGGAAAGCCGGAATCAATCGAACAAATTGGATGCGGCAGCCGAATTAATGTTCGACCATCCCGAACAGGCTCTGTCCATATTGAAATCCTTGGATGTTGACGAGATATCAAGCAGGTCCGGCAAGGCTCGTTTTGCTCTTCTTTATACGCAGGCCTTAGACAAGAATCAAATAGAACTCCAAAGCGATTCTCTGATTCATCTGGCGGTGGATTATTATAATCGCAAGGGGTCCGAACAGGAGAAAGCTCTGGCTCATTATTATTATGGATGTGTATATGCCAATTTGCATGATACCGATGTCGCAATGAAGTCGTTGGTTGCAGCGGAGGCCTTTGCGGTCAATACAAATGACAGTTACCTGCAGGGATTAATTCATAGTCGCATTGGAAATCTGTATAGTGATGAATACCTCCAAGAGGATGCTTTGCTGCGTTTTGAAAGGGCCCGAGCGTGTTTCCATCAGGCTGGAGCCGCGCGCAATGAAGCGATTTCGTTGAACAATAAAGCGTATATTTATTATTTGACCGGAGATTTTGCCGCGGCAAAGGAGAGTTGGCAGGAAGCCAAAAAGCTATACCTGACTCTCGGTGATAGGAATGCTGCCTATGCAATCGACGGCAATTTGATTTCAATCCGGTTGGAAGAGGGCAATCCGGTGGATTCCATAAAGAACTCTTTTCGAAAAATCTGCTTCGATTATTACGGTGAACCCCACCCTCCGGTTGCGGCGGGGACCTGGCTTGCCATCTATCAGCAGGCGGGAGAATTGGACTCGGCTCGGTTGTGCGGACAGACTATTCTTGCCAACAGACATGAGTTTACGGACCATCAAATTGCCGGATGTTATGCGCTGCTGACCCGGATTGAATCTGATTGCGGCCGCTTCGAGCAGGCGCTTCGCTACAGCCGTTTGTACCAGCATATGGCCGACTCGCTGAATCAAGTCACGCAGCAGACAGCCCTGCAAGAGGTGGAGCAGAAGTACAACAATCGGCTGCTCAAGGCATCGCTGGAGTCTTTTCGATTGAAACATCAGGTTCAGATGGCAGGTATGATTTTCATCCTGATTATCTTGGCTCTTATCGTAGTCCTCGTCGGATATGCTTGGACCCGTCGATATAAGAAGGTCCGCGAGGAGCGCGCCTTGTTGAAACAGGAATTGGATAATCTGCATCAAGTCTACGACGACCTGTCCAATCGGTTCTTACATGTGAGGCAGATGCTTGATTGTTCCAACGAGCGGGAATCGAAGGTGAGCAAGGCCATCGAAGAGCGGTTGTCCGGTCTGCATCAACTGGTTGAAAAGCTACCGGCAATCAAACCGGCGAATTTCGTCCGTGAGTTCAAAAGGTACATGGCCGTGGATACAAACTCGCAATATGCTCTCTATGACCTGCAATACATCGTCAATCAGAAATATTTCGGAATCATCGATTATCTTAAAGCCCGATACCCGGATTTGAACAAACATGATTTAGATTTATGTGCCCTCATGTGCTTTGGCTTTTCCCATGCCGGCATCTGTTACCTCTATGACTATTCAACTTTGGGTTCGTTTTATAACAAACGAAGCCGTTTGAGACGCAAGTTACATCTCTCGCAGGAGGAGAAGATTGAAGATTTCATCAGCAGGCAAATAGCCGAATTGAGGAAAAACGAGGAATAACGAGTCTCAGATTGATAGCAAAAGCGACGAATTAACAAATAATTCGTCGCTTTTTTCATTTGTGCAAAAAATATTTCATCACAGGCATATGTGTGATGTAAGTGTCTTATTTCCATATACATACACAAATATCCCATCGTAAAGAAGTGCCAGTGTGAGATTTGCCTTTGTAACTTGTTGTTTTTCAGTGCTAAATCCTGGCAGGTATGATATGGAGCGCGGTCAGGATTCTTGCGGAATAGTCTTCTTTATTATACATTCATGCAACTTAAAACCCTAACATATTCTATTATGAAAAAAACGTTTTTATATGTAGCAATCCTGTTGAGTGGATTATTTATTTCTAGTGGAGCGGCCTCTGCTGCCTCTATTACATTGCAAGATTCGGAGACGGAAGAAATCTACATCCGAGACGTGAAACGACTCGGAGGAAAAGGGACGGGCCAGACCCGCTCTGCGGGGGAAACCGTAGATGCCTGGTATACCCCTACCGGGAACTTGCTAGAGCTAACGTTCCATGAAGGGGTGGGTAATGTAACGGTTTATGTCCTGAATGGAATGAACCAGTGTATTGCAAGCCATAGTTGTAATACAACTATTGAAAGCATTGTATATATGACCGTCAATATGTCGGAGGGCGATATCTATACGATTCAAATTATAGGTTCGAATTATGAAGGGTTCGGAACGTTGAATCTTATGTAAGAGAATTCTCATCATGAAACCTCCGTCGGTATATCTGTTGAATACCCTGTTGCGGAAACAGGGTATTCAACGTGATGCATTGAGGCTGGCTACGGCTTGCTCCCGTCATCCGCTACCGCACAGCATCCGTGCATTAAGCGATACACTCGACGAACTGCAGGTGCCGAATCTGGTCTGCAAGCTGGAGCTCGAACAACTTGCCGAGATTGACGGCGCCTATATCGTGGCAGCCGGTAAGACGGAATATCCTTTCTATCTTGTTGAAAAAAGGGACAGGTCTGGCCGGAAGTTCTGTCTGCGGACCTGTTCAGGTCGGCGGCTTGAGGTCCCGGAAGAGTGGTTTCGCAGCGCTTGGGACGGCACGGTGCTCCTGGCGGAAAAAGGCGATGCGTCGAACGAGATACCCTGGTTCGCCTATTGGTTCAAACAGCTGCTGGCCTTCCTCGACCGGACTGCAGTTTATTGGTTTGCCGGACTGTTCGTTCTGCTGCTTGGTCTCGGCTTGTTGTTGAAACCGCTTGGATGGGAGGATTTGCGTTATCCGGTCAAGATGCTTGGATGTATCGTTTCGCTGCTGGTGATTGCCAAATCGTCGTTCAATCCGCACCTTGCACAGTCCTTTTGCCGGCTCGGCAAACACGCCGACTGCAATACGGTCTTCCAGTCGGCCGGAGCCAAACTTTTCGGTTGGATTTCACTCGGCGAATTGTCGTTGGCCTATTTTGCCACATCGCTCTTCTGGGGACTCTTCCTTGCAGAGGATCCTGCTGCCCTCTTCCGGTGGCTTGATGTATTGGCCATTCCCTTTGTTGTCTATTCGCTGGGCTGGCAAATCCGTCATCGACGATGGTGTACGTTGTGTCTGGCAATCGATGCGGTACTGCTGGCTGATTTCGGTGTGGAGTTGTTTTTCGGACCCGACAAAGTCGTGGAACGGGGTCTCTGGATTGATGTGGCTGGATATTGTTTGGTCTTCGCATGTATGGTGTTGGGAATCAGACGCTCCGTTACCCAGGCGGAAATGGCCGTGGAGATGCCGCGGCTTCTGGCTCTTCGGGAACACATGCTGAGTGATTCGGATTTGTTCGAGCTTCAGCTTGCCCGTTGTTGGGAGGAGCCGGTCCGCAGCGGTTCGGCCTCCCCGCTCCATAACGGAGTTGAGAGCGGGCGTACCGTTACCGTTGTGATGAATCCTTCGTGTCCTAAATGTGCCCGGGTTCATCGGCAACTCGGCCTGCTGGGTGATTGCCGGGTTGAGCTGCTGTTTGCCGTGAACGACGGGGACCACCTTTCGAATGATGCGGCCCTGCTGATAATCACCACATGGATTACGAAAGGTTGGGCAGAGGCTGACCGACAAATCGGAATATGGTACGAACGGCGTGAAATGATTGTTCGGACCAAGATTCATCCGCAGGCTATCTCAATCTTGCAGGCTCACAGGTCCTATTGTCAGGCAGTCGGTATCGAGGGAACTCCGACCGTTCTGGTGGACAACCGCCGCTTGCCGGATACGTATGATGTGGAGGATTTGAAATATCTATTTTGACGCAACGCAATGTAGACTGTTCGAATTGGGTTTCGCCAGCCCGTGACAACAAAAGAACCTTTCCACGAGGAAGCAAAACCGAGTGTGACAGCTCAAAAGTTTAACTAAAACGCAGAAAGGCGTCGTAAAGATAAGCAACTTTTTCCGAATCGAGTGAAGCCGATGGCGGAAAACGGCAGTTCCGAACACCTGTCGAGACGCAAAGGTCCGGACCAACGCAAATTTTAAACCGATAAAAAACTACGACTATGAAAACGATGAAAGATTTTGCAGCACAGCAGCTCTCGAAGAAGCAGATGAACCAAGTGAAAGGCGGTACAGCCTGCCGTGCTTACAGCAAAGCGAACGGAGAAGAAATTGCTCATGGAGATTTCCCGGGGCAGACAACAGCTGGTGCTACTGTGAGGATGGAGATTGAACTCAATCGGGCCGGTTGGCAACAAGGAAGTTATACGGTAATCTGCGCATAGTTCACACAAGAGAGACGGGAGAAACCTCCTGCCTCTTACCTCCTGTGTCTCGTTTAAAAACCGTCATTATGAAACATTGGCTTGTATCCCTGCTTTTTTTGTCGTCAGCGACCCTGGCCTTGGGACAACGTCCGTCTCCCATTCACATCTCGGGAATGGTTGCCGACAGCCTCAACGTCGAAGGCCGTACGGCCTATCTCTTCATCAGTTTCGAAAATCAGGCGGCTTTCATCGACTCCTGCCGGATTCGCGGTGGACATTTTGTGCTGGAGGGGCAAATCCCGTTCGATGAGGTAACGGCAGAGGTCCTCATCGACCGGGTACCGCTCTCTTCCGGTTCAATCGTTGTCCGAAGTGGCGACCGGATTGAGTTCGACTTTGCGCCGTTGGGGCGCATGGGACGTCCCGACGTGTCGGGTTCCGCATCCCAGGAGGAGTTGTGCAGGCTCCTCAAGGCTCCGGTCGTTGCCCTTCGCAAACGGCTGCAGGCCGAATTCATGCAGCTGCCGGCCGGCGACAATCGCCGCGCGGCAATTGGGGAGCGCATTGACTCCTGCTTCCGTGCGGAGGCGGTGTTGTGGCGGGAGTTGCTGCGTACCACCCGAAGCGGGTTCAATGCGGTATATGCCTGTCTGAACCTTTTGCCGGACATGACGGAGCGCGAACAGACCGAGACATACGCATATATCCGTACGAAATTCCCCGACGATGTGAATTTCTCGACACTCACCGGGACAACACACTCCGGAATGCCCATAGCCGCAATGACCCCCGAAAGTCGTGAGGCGTTCAATCGTTATGCCCGTATTGTGGGCGACCCTCTTCCTTACCCGGAGACGCGAGAAGAGCGGGGCGAATCTGAACTCACGATAACTCCGCCCGATTCCGCAGCTCCGGATGCAGAGAGCTCTGCGGCATCCGCGTCGGTTTATGGGCCGGGGGATTTGGTGGCGGATTTTTCGCTGCCCGACCGAAACGGCAATGCGGTTGCGTGGAGCAGCCTAACGACGCCTTATGTGCTGCTCGACTTCTGGGCATCGTGGTGCGGGCCGTGCCGTGAGGAGGTGCCGTCGCTGCTGGCCGCCGTCCGGGATTACGGGGAGGAGCTCTCGGTCTATGCGGTCTCCATCGACGAGAACCTGAACCGCTGGAAACAGGCTATTGAGGCGGACGGGAGCGGAGAGGCGCTGACCCATGTCATCCTGCGCAAGGACAATGCGAACTACGACTCTCTGTTCCGCCGGTTCGACATCCGGACCATCCCGCACAACCTGCTGCTGGATGAAGAGCGCCGGGTCGTGGCGGTCGATTTACGGGGCGACGCCCTGCGCGAGTGGTTCGAAAAGGTTTCGCAAAACAATTAGGAAAATTTTATCATACAAATGGCTTTTCCCCACTACACCCAACTCGATGCGATGGATTGCGGGCCGACGTCGCTACGAATCATCGCGCAACATTACGGCCACCATTACTCGTTGCAGACGCTGCGCGAGCGGTGTCATATCACACGCGAAGGGGTTTCGCTGTTGGGTATCAGCGATGCTGCGGAGTCGATTGGGTTTCGCACAACTGGGGTAAAGATTACGTGGAAACAACTGCGCGATGCGGCCACGTTGCCGTGCATCGTCCATTGGAACCAGCAACATTTCGTGGTGGTTTACCGCATCGCCCGGCACCGCGGCAAATGGTGGATATATATATCCGACCCGGCTTCGGGTCTGCTCAAATACGGCGAGGAGGCGTTTCTGAAAGCCTGGATTCAGAGCCGGGAGCTTCCTGATGCGGCAGAGCTATCCGACAGGGCGAGGCACGACACCCGTTCTTCTTTCCTGTCCTCTGGCAAGGGTATTGCGCTGCTTCTGGAGCCCACGCCCCAATTCTACCGGGAGAAAGGCGACGAGGACAAGCGGCTGAAGTTCTCCGGTCTGGTGCAGTACCTGCGACCCTACAGGAGCTACCTGGTGCAGTTGGCGCTGGCGATGCTTACGGCCAGTGTACTGAGCCTCATCCTGCCGTTCCTCACGCAGTCGGTGGTCGACAAGGGCATCGGGACGAACAACCTTTCGTTCGTGGTGATGATGCTTGTGGCGCAGGTGGTGCTGACGCTCGGGCAACTGGCCAACAACCTCATCCGCTCGTGGCTGATGCTGCACATGACCACTCGAATCAGCATTTCGCTCATCTCGGACTTCTTGGCCAAGCTCATGCGGCTGCCGATTGCCTTCTTCGACTCGAAGATGGTGGGCGACATCATGCAGCGCATCGGCGACTACGACCGCATCCAGTCGTTCCTCACGGGTTCGCTGCTGAGCATGGGGATGGCCGTGCTCACGTTCGCCATCTACGGGGCGGTTATGGGAGGCTACGACCTAACGATTCTCGGAATCTTCCTGCTGGGCAGCGCCCTCTATGTCGGTTGGATTCTGCTCTTTCTGCGTCGGCGTCGCAAACTGGACTATATGCGCTTCCAGGAGGCTTCGACCAACCAGAGCAACATCGTGCAGCTCATCAACGGCATGCAGGAAATCAAGCTCAACAACTGCGAGAAGCAGAAGCGCTGGGAGTGGGAACGTATCCAGGCACGGCTGTTTCAGGTCTCGATTAAGGGGCTCGTGCTGGGGCAGACACAGGAGGTAGGAGGCACGTTCATCGACCAGACAAAGAATGTCGTAATCTCGTTTCTGGCGGCCTCGGCCGTCATCGAGGGCGAGATGACGCTCGGCATGATGGTCGCTCTGCAGTACATCATTGGACAGTTGAATGCGCCGCTGTCGCAGTTCATCCAGTTCGTTCAGGCGACGCAGGATGCAAAGATTTCGCTCGAACGCCTTTCGGAGGTGCAGGAGAAGGAGGACGAGGAGCCGGCCGACGGGGAGCGGATTCGCGAGATTCCGGATTCGGCCGACCTGGAGTTCCGGGGTGTGACGTTCCAGTACGACGGGCCGCACTCGGCCAAGGCGTTGGACGACGTGTCGGTCACAATCCCGGCGCATAAGGTGACGGCCATCGTGGGGGCGAGCGGCTCGGGGAAGACCACGATGCTGAAGCTGCTGCTGGGCTACTATGTTCCGACGGCGGGGGAGGTGCTGCTGGGCGACCGCCGCATTGGACAGTACAGCCCCTCGTGCTGGCGGCGGGCTTGCGGCACGGTGATGCAGGAGGGGGATGTCTTCTCCGACACCATTGCGGGTAACATCGGCGTTTCGGACGAGCGCCCCGACATGGAGCGGGTGCGCCGTGCCACGCGTATCGCCAACATTGACACCTTCATCGACGAGTTGCCGCTGGGTTACAACACCAAGATTGGAGCCGACGGCCACGGACTGAGCGTCGGACAGAAGCAGCGGCTTCTGATTGCCCGGGCGGCTTACAAGCGAGCGAAATACCTCTTTTTTGACGAGGCGACCAACTCGCTCGACGCGAACAATGAGCGAACAATCATGGAGCGGCTCGAACGGTTGTTTGAGGAGAAGACGGTCGTGGTGGTTGCGCACCGCCTCTCGACCGTCAGGAACGCCGACAAGATTATTGTGCTGGACCATGGCCGGATTGTCGAACAAGGCACGCATGCCGAGCTCACGGCTAAGCGAGGATACTACTACGAGCTAGTCCGAAACCAGCTGGAGTTGGGAAACTAAAGATATGATTTACACGCAAACTCGTTTTTTGCGGCCTTGCCAGCCGCAGCTGACGAAAAAGCTCTCCTGTGAGAAGGCAAAACAGAGAATGACAAGTTCGTATGTTTAATGTTTAACCAAAACGTAGAAAGGCATTACTAAAGTGGCAAATCTTTTCGGAATCGCGGATGCGACAATGAAAACGGCTGTTCCAGGACATCTGTCGAGAAACAAAAGTCTGAAAATTATTAAATCGATTAAAAAATGTCAATCATGAAAAAGTTTCGAGTTGTTGAAGAAGGACGTAACCTCACTTATAAAGAAATGAGTAAGACTTGTGGAGGAGCATGCTCTGATACCACTCAATTAGCGAGCTGTTCCAGCGTTAAGTTTCTTACTTGTACGCCTTGTGCGTGGTATATGATCTGTACTGACAGCCAATTCAGTATGTGTGGAGCAACCGCATTGGAGACCTGCAAAGGAACGCAGCGAGTTACTATCGATCAATCTAAATTGAATCAATGATTTATAATTCGATATAGGGTGGATTATTTCGCCCTATATCAATAATCTTCAACATATGCGACATTTTATCTTTTTTATTATATTGTTTCTCTCGCACTATAGTTCTTTGGCTCAATCTATTGGGCAAGTCCATGAGTGTGTTGAAATGACTAATATCGTGTTTCGTTTAGCCGATATCCCAGAATATAGCAATGTCACCAACTCGCAATACATAAAGGATATAGATATGTATATGGGAAAAGATAAATCGCATGAAATCGTTCAGTTTGTGCAGAAACTAAAAGAGACGAATCAAAAGGCATATGAAATGCTCCCTAAAATTACAGCCTGCTTGGATATATCTGATGGAACTGTCGGATTTCGGGAAACGGTTGATTTAAATACGCTTCAGGCTGAGTTGGTGGAGAAAGGACTACAATCAGTATGCAGTCGTTTCGTCGCATTGCTCAATGATTTTTATAGAGTGTCTGGATTCAAGAGATTCTTTTTGAATCATTCCTCGTTTTATCATAATATTCAATGCAGATTTAATGCACTCTTGGCACAACTAGGGACGAGTTGGCTCCCGTCTTTTTTTGAACCCCAGTTTCGAGAAAGCATAATTGCAGTTTCCCCAAGTAATGGCCCATTTAATTATGCAATACCGAATCTTCCTGATAAAAAATATCAGGCGTTTGTCATAATTGGTAATTCTCGATTTGATGAGTTCGGATTACCCGTATACGATGAGATGGAGCTCTTTGCAACCGTACATGAATTGATGCATCCCTATACGAATTCTATTGCTGATGTTCTATATCCCATGATTCAATCTGCAGTCGCGCGTATCTATTCGAATACGCAGGAAGCCATCAATGCGGCAGGTTATTATTCTCCGGAAATGATGTTTACGGAATGGCTGAATAACCTATTTACGATACAATCTCTCAAGTCGGTTTTAAATCAGGATTCGGTCAATTTCCTACTGCGAATTCTTGAAGGGAATGGATTTGTATATATGAATCGTTCGCTAAGTTTTTTGGAGCATTTTATTGCGAATAAAAGCGATTGTGTAGCACAAGACGTATTACTGACTCAATTTGCCGGTTTCATAAATTATACAGCAGACCATATTGCACAAATTCAAAAAGAAATAGCTTACAAGCATCCTTATATTGTAGATGTTTTTCCTGCGTTGAACAGTTTGAATGATGTGGCAGGGATAAATTGCATCATTTTCAGCTTTTCTGTTCCTATGCGAACAAATGCCTATGGATATGCATGTTTGCAAGATGCATATGTAAACAATTTGTATCCTGTTGTCAAGAATGCCTTATGGCAAGATGCGTATACGTTTGTGCTAGAAATTGACAGTTCAAAACTCAATTTTGGTACAGAGTACGGAATCCTTCTGAAAAAAGACTCGTTCCAATCCGTGTATTATTATACTTTGGCAGAAGATTTTATCTACAAAATAAAAACGAGAAAGCTATGAAAGTCTCAAACTATTCTTTTCTTTTTAGTACCGAAAATTATGAATTTTACATTTATAATACGCTGTCAAACGCATTGATTGAAATAGATAACGATACCTATAATATCTTACTCAAGGCTCGACAGAACAAATCAGAGGTGTCAGAACAAATGTTGGACTCCGATTTATATAATACGTTGTGTCAAAAAAAATTCATAACAAATAATGAACAAGATGATTTTCTGTTGTATAAATCCATAGTTCTTAAGCAAAGAGCTGATAAATATCATATACATATGACTGTAGCTCCCACAATGGATTGTTGCTTCAATTGTCATTATTGTTTTGAAAAATTTAAAGCTCCAGATTATATGTCTGAGGCAATAATGGACTCCATAGTTTTGTTTCCTGTTACAATCCAAATAAAATTGGATCAAAGTTTTCGGTTAAATTTGTTTT
>OLJB01000458.1_pt1 | contig 24999 bp, 17 predicted proteins | sample 1601391 | NCBI WGS metagenome assembly OLJB01 (sample SAMN01915215, study PRJEB22387) | human gut metagenome | isolation source: stool | host: Homo sapiens | place: USA | reverse complement strand
TGCCCGCGCCCTGCACCATGCAGCACAGATAGTTGATGGAGGCGAGAATGTCGTCTCTCGTGATGTGCATCGGAATGAGGTCGCTGCGGCGAGCCTCGATAGCCTCTTCCCAGCCGTCGGCGGGGACAGTCTCGAGCATTTCGCGCAGGACATTGAAGCAGACCTTCTCCTTGATGCCGTACTGGGCCGGGGCAAAGTCGACGAACTGCGCCATGTCGACCATGCCGTTGGAGAAGACGACGACCTTGCGGTCGTTGACCTCGATCACGGCGCGGCTGACGCCGCGGCGGGAGATCTCGTGCGCCTTTTCGCGGGTGACGGTCTCGCCGTTCATATACTTAAAGTCGGGACCGCAGAGCTGAACGACAACGCGGCCGATTTCCTTCTCGACGTCGCCGTAGTGGCCAGCCGGCGGCATGTGGACGTTGGCCTTGAACGCCTCGGGATAGGCATCCTGGAAGTTCTCGAGCGCAGCGGTCCAAGCAAGCGGGCAAACGATATTGACGTTGATGCCGTCCTTGCCCCACTCGTTGGCAGCGACGCGGGTCAGACCGCGGATGCCCTCCTTGGCAGCGGCGTAGCTGCACTGGCCATAGTTGCCAAACAGGCCGGCGCCCGAAGCAAAGTTGACCACGGAGCCCTTGGTCTCCTTCAGGTGCGGGTAGGCCTTCTGCATGTACAGGTAGGTGGCATACAGACCGGAGTAAATGGCGAGGTTGAACTGGTCCATGGTGTGGTCGGCGATGGTCACGCCCGAAGCGCTGGCCTGAGCATTGTTGACGACGGCGTCGATGCGGCCGAACTCCTCAATAGCCTTGTCGATGACGTTCTGGACGACGGCCTCGTTGTCCTGACCAGCCGAGACATCGGCCTGAACAGGCAGAACCTTGACGCCGTACTCGGCCTCGAGGGATTCCTTGGCAGCCTCGAGCTTGGCAACGTTGCGGCCGGTAATGACGAGGTTTGCGCCCTCCTTGGCAAAAGCGATATCGATACCGTAGCCGATGGAGCCAGCGGAGCCGTCCTTGAGCGTGGCCTTGCCACCGCCGGTGACGATCACGGTCTTACCAGTGAAAAGTCCCATATAAAGTCCTTTCAAATCGCGACGGGCCCGCCCGTCGACTGCGCGCATCCAACTTCACGCGCCAAAAGCTGAAATGCAACTTTAGCGGGTTCAAGTGAAAAATAAAGCCCATGGCAGGCGAACGGCGCAACGTCTTTCGGCGAAGGGAATGTCAAGTACAAACTGGATAAAGTGGCCGAGTTTTTGCTATCGACGCGAGCCATCGAACACGTTTTGAAACTTTGCTGCAGCGCGCGGGATGTCGGCGCGAGACTTTATCATAGGGTGACAAACAACGATGAGGAGCACATGCCTATGACAGACGAGCTGGACCCCCAGACTCAACAGCATATTGATGATTCCGCAGACGTCACCGCAGATGCTGACGCTGTGACCTGCGATGATATTGGCCTCGACGACCCCATCTTAGACGAAAGCGCTACGGCGGAAACCCCTGGCGCCGAAGATGCAGACGAGCAAAACGACGATGCGCCCGCTCAGGACGACCACCCCGTACAGGATGCTGCTCCGCAAGCTGCGGGCCCTATCGAGGTTTCTTCGGAAGAAGAGCTCGACGCCGTCATGGACTCCATGATGGATGCCGTCAAAGCGATGAAAGACGCCGTGGCCGACGCTGACGTTGACGCCGAGGAAGAGGAGGCCGCCGAGGCAGCCTCGACCTTCGTACCCGGCGAGACTCCGGTTGCCGACCAGGGCAGCACCATGCCCTCGTTTCTGCAGCTCGAGCATCCCACGATTGGCACCGATGCGGTCGACCCGCACGCAGCAGGCTTTTCTGTGATCGAAGGCGGTACCGGCAATATCGCCGTGCCGCAGACTGCCGATGCGGACGCTGCCGACACCGCTCGCCCGACTGCCCCGCACTCCCCCGCCGCGAGCCGCGATCTGGGGACCGCTGTCTCGAACACTGCGAACGCCGTGGGTACCTTTATCGCCCAGGGCGCCTCGGCCATGCGCGAGATGAACGCCGCGAAAAAGGCACTTGCCGATGCCCGCGCCCACCTGGCCGAACTTGAGCAGCGCATTGCCGATCAGGCCGAGGAACTCGAGACGCGCCAGGATATCGCAGGCCGCTACGACCAGATCGTCGCCGACCAGCGCCAGGCGATTGCCACGGCCCAAAAGACTGCAGCGGCCGCCGAGATTGACCGTGATGCCCACGCCTCCAAAGCGACAGAGCTCAAGGGTCAGCTCGAACAAATGAAGACAGAGGATGACGCGACTGAGCTCCGCCTGAAGGCCGCGCTCGACGCCGTGGAGGCCCGCGAGGCGAGCTCACGCGAGACCGGCAACCGCCTCGTTCGACGTCTTGAGGATTCCAAGCGCATCCGCGACAAGGTGAAGGCAGAGCGAGACGCCGGCATTGCCGCCGCACAACAAACCGTCGACGCCACGCGCGCCCAGCTCGAGACGCTGCGTCATGAGTATGCCGAGCTGCAACGCAATCCCTCGGCAAATCCCGCCAACTATACGGTGCGCACCAGCGAGCTCTCGATGCAGATTTCCGACACGGCAGATGCCCTGCGTAAAGCCGAAGAAGATGTCCCGCGCATCACCGCCGACCTTGAGCACTCGCTTGCCGCAGCCGAGCAGGCCGTCGAGCAGGCTCAAGCCCCTATCGCCGACGCAAAACGCGCGCACCAAGCCGTGACGACCGAAGCCGATGCCGCGCGCGACGAGCTGCAGACGGCGAAGACCGCCGCCGCGACTCGTCAGCGCGAACTGCGCGAGAAGATCGCTGCCGAGGACAAGGCACGCCGCGACCAGGAGCAGACCATCGCCAACGCCCAAACAGATGCCGCACATGCGCAGTCGATCATCGAACAGGCGACCGAGGTGCACGACCACCCAGAGATCACTGAGTCGCTTGCAGGATCCTTGGCCCGAGACAAAGCCGAACACACCGAGACCGAGCGAGAAGTCGCCCAGCTCGAGGCCACCGAGGACGCGGTGCGCGAACGTACCCGCGACTCACGCATCAAATTCACCGGAGCCATCGTCTGCATCGTCGCCGCAATCCTGGTGATCATCCTAGTCTGGCTGTTCGCAAGCAAGTAGTCGTTGGGGACGTTCTTAAACGACTAGTCAAACAAGAACGTCCCCAACGACTAGCCCAATGACGAGAGTGGATAATCTCCCACTTTGAGCCCCCAAGCAGGCCAAAAACGGGAGATTATCCACTCTCATTCTGCAGGCACTCATTTAAGTACGTCACCAATGAGTACCTGCCGATGCTTTGGCAAAGTCAGCGAAAACGCCCCTAAGCGAGCAAGGTGACGTGAAAGAGGAGGGCATTGACCTTCTGGTCATGCCCGACGATTGAACGTCAGATTGCCGCTTAGGGGCGTTTGCAGCGTCAACTGGTTACGCGGTTCGTAGAACCGCGTAACTAACAAATGAGCATCGCGTCGCCGAAGCTGAAGAAGCGGTAGCGCTCCTCGATGGCGGCGGCATAGGCATCCATGATCTGGTCGCGGGTGGCAAGCGCGCTTACGAGCATCATGAGCGTGGAGCGCGGCACGTGGAAGTTCGTGATCAGCGCGTCGACCACGTGATAGGTCGAGCCGGGCATGAGGTAAAGCTGCGTCGTGGCGTTCTCGCGCGCCACGATGTCGCCGCGGCCGAGCGTGTCGGCACCGTCCTCGCGGCCTTCAAAATAGCGCGCCGTCACAGCCGGATCGGACACCGGCGCGTCCGCGTCAAACGCACTCTCGAGCGAGCGCACCGCGGTGGTGCCGACGGCGATCACACGATGACCCTCGGCCTTCGCCTTATGCACGGCGTCGACAACTTCCTGCGACACGTGGTAGCGCTCGGTGTGCATGACGTGCTGCGTAGGGTCGTCCTCCTCCACCAAGCGGAAGGTATCGATGCCCACCTCGAGCTCGACGGCGGCAAACTTCGCGCCCTTGGCCTCGATAGCGGCCATGAGCTCGGGAGTAAAGTGCAGACCCGCCGTAGGAGCGGCAGCCGAGTGCTCCTCCTTCATGGCGTAGACGGTCTGGTACTTCTCGGGGTCGCCCTCGTAATCGGTAATGTAGGGCGGCAGCGGCACGTGGCCGGCCGCATGGATGGCCTCGTCGAGCGTGCGCGGGTCGCCGGCGGCATTGCAACCGGCCGGCTCAAAGCGCACCAGACGGCCACCACGGCTATCGGTGACAAAGTCGATGACCTCGGCCGTCAGCACCACGGGAGCCCCCTCGGGCGCATGGGCGCCACCGGCGCGATACTCAATCTGGGCACCGGGCTTCAGGCGCTTGCCCGGCTTGACCAAGCACTCCCAAACATGGCCCAGCGGGTCAACATCCTCGCGGCGCTTGAGCAGCAGCGTCTCGACCACGCCACCCGAGCCCGATTTGCGACCGATCAGGCGGGCCGGCATCACGCGCGTCTTGTTGATGACGAGCACGTCGCCCGGCTCGATATAGTCGATGATGTCGCGGAAGATGCGGTGCTCAACGGTGCCGCCATGCTCCAGCGGCGTTCCCGCCTGGGAGCCCTTGCGATCCACCACCAGCAGGCGGCAGGAGTCGCGCGGCTCGGCGGGAGCCTGGGCGATCAGTTCCTCGGGAAGGTTGTAGTCAAAATCATCGGTACGCATAGACACGTCGGATTCTCCTTATATAGCTAAAGTCCGCCCTACATCCTAGCAGGCTGACGTCCCAAATGAACTACTTTTTGGCAGCCTTGCGCTCGTCGCGAATGCGAGCGCGGTCCATGGCCGCCTCGACGGCAGAAAAGCGGCAGCCGCAGTAGTTCTGTCGATACATGCCCAGTTCGCGCGAACGGCGCGTAGCCTCGGGATAATACGGGCGAAAATCGCGGATCACCGGGGTGAGCCCGCGGGCGGCGGCCAAGCGCTCAAGCACATCATTACACGTGTCGAACAGCTGATACGGCGAGACGGCGAGCGTCGTGCCCACATATTCAAACCCGCGCTCCTGAGCCACGCGGCATGCCTCGGCCAGGCGCAGAGCATAGCACGCGCGACAGCGACGGGCTCGATCGGCGCCCAGCGGGGCCACGCCGGCCTCCCAGCGCTCGCGGTCCTCCCCCGCCTCGATGAGCTCGATGTCGCCGTCGGCACACCACCGGCGCAGCTCGTCCAAACGACGCTGCCATTCATCGCGCGGTTGAATATTGGGATTGGTCCAGCAAATCGTGGGCTCAAACCCCTCCTCGCGCAGCAGGCGAACCGGCTCAAGCGAGCATGGTGCACAGCACGCATGCAGCAACAACGACTTCATCGACATCTCCTCACCCAAAAAAGCGCACGCCAAAGGACGTATCCTCGCAGGCGACAATGCGGCGGTCGCGCAAAATGGTCCACACGTAATACCAGTCGCCTACACAGCCCGACAAATGCAAGCCGGCCGCCAGATAGCACAGCAGCGGATAGCCCGAAAACGCAAACCCCAGGGCAAACGCTGTCGTCACAACAACCGTCGGCGCCAGGCAAATGGCCATGTACCGCCGACGCGAATACACGACGCCCTCGGCGCAGGCATAGACCATCGCCGTCTCACGATTCGCGCCAAAGGTCACATGCGCGCCCGCAGGCGCCAGCAGCTTAAAAAACACCGCATGCACCAGCTCGTGCACGGCAAACGACGCTGCAGAAACCGCAGCCACACCGACCATCCAGCCCACGACGGTGGTCCAGCCGCCCGCCTCAGCCGCGTCCAAGTCCGCAGGCCCGCCCAACAGCATAAACACCGGCACCAGGCACACGGCAAACACCGCGATCACGGCCATCCCCCACACGAAGCAAGCGTGCAGAAAAACCTCGTCCTCAAACGCATGTATGTTGGAAATCTCATTCATAGCATCTTAGGATAGCGCCCCTGCCACGCACCCGCCCGCATGTGCGATAATGTCGAACGATATGCACGAATTGACCACCGCGCCGCCGAACCCCGTGCCCGGCCGCGCTCTTACCTATATGCGAAGGAGTCCCATGGCATCCAAATACTCCATGAACGACCGTCCCAGCTGGCCGCGCCGCGCCATCGTTACCGCCGGCGAGCCCTACGGCAACAAGGGTCTGCACTTTGGCCACGTCGGCGGCGTCTTTGTCCCGGCCGACTTCTTCGCCCGCTTCCTGCGCGACCGCCTGGGCCGCGAAAACGTCATCTTCACCTCGGGCACCGACTGCTACGGTTCGCCCATCATGGAGAGCTACCGCAAGCTCAAGGAGAACGAGGGCTACGACAAGTCCATCGGCGAGTATGTCGAGTCCAATCACTCCCGCCAGGCCGCGACCCTCAACAACTACAACATCAGCTGCGACATCTACGGCGGCTCGGGCCTTGAGCCGGCGGCCCAGATCCACAACGAGGTGACTGCCGAGATTATCGAGCGCCTGCACGAGCAGGGCACCATCTCCAAGCGCTCCACGCTGCAGTTCTACGATGCCAAGGCCGGCACGTTCCTCAACGGCCGCCAGGTCATCGGCCGCTGCCCCATCCAGGGCTGCAAGTCCGAGAAGGCTTATGCCGACGAGTGCGATCTGGGCCACCAGTTTGAGCCCGAGGAGCTCATCGCGCCCAAGAGCCAGCTCACCGGCGAGGTGCCCGAGCTGCGCCCGGTCGACAATCTCTACTTTGACCTGCCGGCCTACCTCGACTTTATGAAGACCTACACCGCCAAGCTCGCCCAGAACCCGCAGGTTCGCTCCGTGGTCTCCAAGACCATGGAGGAGTGGCTGCTGCCGGCTCAGCTCTACATCCAGAACAAGTTCCGCGAGGCCTTCGATGCCGTCGAGGACCAGCTCCCCGAGCACACCGTGCTGGAGCCCGAGGGCAACAAGAGCAGCTTTACCGTCACCTTCCCCAGCTGGAAGGAGCGCGACGACGCCCACGCGGTGCTCGCCAACGGTGGCGTGCGCTTCCGCAGCGGCAAGGCACTCGTGCCCTTCCGCATCACCGGCAACATCGACTGGGGCGTTCCGGTGCCCGAGGTCGATGGCGTCTCCGACGTCACCTGCTGGTGCTGGCCCGAGAGCCTGTGGGCGCCCATCAGCTATACGCGTACCGTGCTCGCGCGCGATGCCAAGGCCGCCGGCGTGACCGAGGGCGTCGCCGCCCAGGATGCCGCCCTCATGGGCGAGCCCGCCGCCGACTCCACGCAGGTGCCCGCACCTACCTACCAGCACAGCTCGCTCGACTGGCGCGACTGGTGGTGCTCTGACGACGCTCAGATTTACCAGTTCATCGGTCAGGACAACATCTATTTCTACTGCATCGCGCAGACCGCCATGTGGGAGGCCCTGGGCTGGGACCTCACGCAGAGCACCGTCAGCGCCTGCTACCACCTGCTCTACATGGGCAAAAAGGCCAGCTCGTCCTCGCAGACGCCTCCCCCGCCGGCAGACGACCTGCTCAACCACTACACCTGCGAGCAGATGCGCGCGCACTGGCTGTCGCTCGGCCTATCCGAAAAGCCGGTGAGCTTTAGCCCCAAGGCATACGACACGCGTGTGACCGGCAAGGACAAGGACGGCAACGAGGTACGCGCCTGCGACGACAAGCGCGTTATCGACCCGGCCCTTAAGGAGAGCGCGCTGCTGACCGGCGTGTTCAACCGTCTGGCCCGCAGCTGCTTCTACGGCGTCGCCGTCAAGGAAGGCGACGAGAGCCCCTACCGCAACGGCTGCATCCCCGCCGGTGCCGCTTCTGACACCGTGGTCGAAGCCGCCCAGCAGGCAGCCCTCGCCTTTGAGCAGGCCATGTACAAGTTCGAGACGCACCGCGCGCTTGCCGTGTGCGACGACTACCTGCGCGCCGCCAACAAGCGCTGGAGCGACGCTTCCAAGGCCGCCAACAAGCTCGAGGGTAACGAGGCAAACGCCGCGATGACACAGGCCCTTGTCGACGCCTTTACCGAGCTGCGCGTGGCGACCGTCCTGATGCACGGTATTGTGCCGGCCGGCTGCGAGCTCATCTGCGAGTACTTCGACGTCGACCCGGTCGCTTTCTTTAGCTGGGATAACATCTTTGCCTCCACGGACGAGTTCGTGGAGATCCTGGGCGAGAAGCCCGGCGAGCACCGCGTGAAGCCGCTGCCCCCGCGCTTCGACTTCTTTAGCAAGCACGAGAGCCAGTACTAAACACTCGACATGTAATGGAATGGGAAGGAAAGACGGATGTCCAAGCCGCGTCGTCGTAAGCAGAAAAAGCAGGTCAAGGCCGAGCTCAAGCTCAGGCAGTTTGCCGCCACCGAGCTTTCCGACCAGCTTGCCGCCCAACACTCCGCCGCCGACCTGCCGCGCTTTATGGTCGACACGGTCGCCGGCGCCTATGCGCCCGCCGATGCCGAGCTTATGATCGAGGGCTTCGGCGCCGCGGCCACACGCCCGGTCACGCTGCGCGCCAACACGCTCAAGGCAACCGCCGAGGACATCGCCGCGGCGCTCGATGCCGCCGGCATCGCCCACCGCCCCGTCGCATGGTACCCGGACGCTTCCATCCTGCCCGAGGCCCAGGTTTCCGACCTGTGGGACCTCGACATCTACCGCGACGGCAAGATCTACTTGCAAAGTCTGTCGTCCATGATGCCGCCGTTGGTCTTGGGCGCCCAGGCCGGCGAGGACATCCTGGACATGTGCGCGGCCCCCGGCGGCAAGACGACGCAGATCGCCGCCCTCACCCAGGGCCAGGCACACCTCACCGCCTGCGAGATGAGCATTCCCCGCGCCGAGAAGCTCGAAGCCAACCTCCACCGCCAAGGCGCAAAAAACGTGCCCGTCATGCGCATCGACGCACGCGAGCTCGACGAGTTCTTCCGCTTTGACCGTATCCTGCTCGACGCTCCCTGCACCGGCACGGGCACAGTCGTCAGCGGCAACGAGAAGAGCCTGCGCGGCCTCACCGAGCAGTTGCTGAGCAGGTGCGCCCGCTCGCAGCGAGCACTTCTGGACCGCGCCATGGGAGCCCTCAAACCGGGCGGCACGCTCGTCTATTCGACTTGTTCGATCTTGCCGCAGGAAAACGAGGACGCCCTGCAAGAGGCCCTCGACAAGCACATGGACTGCGAGCTTATCCCCCTCGATGGCACGCCGAGCGAAAGTGAGGCACGCCGCGCCCAGGAAGCTGGTGAGGAGCCGCGCATCGAGTCCAACGCCCTGACCGAAGCCATTGCCGCGGGTCAGGTATCGGCCATCGCCAACGGCCTGCCCGGCACGCTCACCATTCCGCCCAGCCGCGACTTTGAGGGCTTCTACATTGCCCTGATCCGAAAACGCAGTTAGCGCACGGATCCAAAACTCAACAAGCTATCTCCGTGCGCGTTTGCCCTGCTGGTCGCGATGCTGTTTAAGCATCGTGCGCTCCTTGCGTTCGGCCCTTTTGCCCTTAATGGCCGTGACCACAAAGTAGATGACCGCGGCGGCAACAATTGCGCCCACACACAGGCCAATCGAGCCAAACATTGCTGTCAATTCCATACCGCGTCACCTCTCTTTTAAACGGGACTTTCAAGATAGCACCTCGATCCCCGCCACCACAGCTCCTTCACGTTCGCCGGCCCTTCGGTCTAACGAATTGCGTGGCGGGGAAAAATCAACTCGTCAAACGATTTAGCATTCGCAATTCCGGCTGCATCGCGCCGGCCGTCATCGCATAGAATCGAGCTTCCATGGATACCCTCAACGATCTAAATGAGCGCGTCGACGCCTTCGTCGGCACCAGCTCCTTCGACACGCCTGCCGCGGCAAACGACCAAGCCCCCATCGATGTGCCCGCCGAGGTTCACGAGGACATCGTCGCCTCGGTCGATTTCTCCGAGGTCGAGCTCGCAGACGAGTTCACCGAGCCCCAGGTAGCCGTGACCCCCAACGGACTGCTCCCCATGGAGCCGCTGCCCATCGACGGGCGTTTGCGCAAGGCGGCCCTCCGCATGCCCGACGAGATCGAGGAGGCCAGCGGCTTCACGCTCTTCGGCCGCCGCATCAAGTCGCTCATTTACACCACTGATGTCGCGGTTATCCGCAACTCCAACGCCGATGCCGTCTTTGCGGTCTACCCTTTCACGCCGCAGCCCGCCATTACGCAGGCGCTGCTGACCGTCGCCGAGTGCCCGGTCTTCGTAGGCGTGGGCGGTGGCACCACCACCGGCAAGCGCTCCGTTCAGATGGCAGCCGTCTCCGAGATGCAGGGTGCGGCGGGCTGTGTGGTCAACTCCCCCGCCACCGCCGAGATGGTCGAGCACATCACCAACATCGCCGACATCCCCGTCATCGCCACGGTCGTACGTTGCGACGACGATGCTCACGCCAAGGTGCGCGCCGGCGCCAAGATTCTTAACATCGCCGCTGGCAAAAACACGCCGCAGGTCCTGCGTGTACTGCGCGAGCACTATCCCAACCTGCCGCTCATCGCGCCGGGCGGCAAGACGCCCGAGAGCATCCGCGAGACCATCGCCGCCGGTGCCAACGCCATCATCTGGACACCGCCTTCGGCCCAGCAGCTACAGACCGACATGATGCAGCGCTACCGCAAGATGAAAGAAGACGCCACGCCTGTCATCTCGCACGACGATGTGCCCATTATCGACCAGGTCGCCGCCGCCGAGGTCAGCCAGGTCGAGAACATGAATCCCGACGTGCCGATTCCCGACGAGGTTATCGAGCGCGTCGCTTCGATCCACGATCATATCGAGGAGCGTCGCGCCAACCGCGGCCTCAAGCCGTCACTGCACGGCTTCTTCTTCCGCGGAAAGAAACGCTAGCAAAACATCTTGGCCCGCCCCACAAACGTGAGGCGGGCCGTTTTCGTTTGAGCAATCATGCAGCGATGTGATGGGGCAAATTAATCCACGCGCTTGTCGCCCATAAAGAAGAGCGCCACCGTGCCAGGTCCGGTATGCGAGCCAATCAGAGTACCGATGTTATTGATCTCAATCTTGCCTTTAAGCTGCGGAATCTGTTCCTCGATCAGCGCCGCAACTGCCTCGGCATCCTCGCGGCACGCCGAGTGCGACATGACGCACTTACCCGAATAATCCGCACCGTCCTGCACGTGTGCCATCATGGTCTTAGCCATCTCGGAAATCGCGCGCTTCTTAGTGCGAATCTTCTCACGTGGCGACAGCCCACCTTCGCAATCGACCGTCATAAGCGGGCAAATCTTAAGCGCCGTGCCGATGATCGCGCTCGCGGCCGAAATGCGACCGCCGCGCAGGTAGCTCGACAGATCGGTCGAGAAGAACCAGTGGTGCAGGTTGAGCTTGTGCTCCTCGATCCAAGCGGCCGTCTCGTCGAGTGACGCCCCGCTATCGCGCACGTCGGCGGCATATTCCAGCAACAGGCCAAAGCCCGAAGACGCCGCCAGCGAATCGATGACGCACACCTTGCCGCCCTGGGGATAGCGATCCGCGAGCATCTGCGCCGCAACGCAGGCCGATCCATACGTGCCCGAAATACCCGATGACAACGTCAGGTGCAGCACGTCTTTGCCCTCGGCAACAAACGGCTCCCAAAACTCCTCGTACTCACCCACGCTCGCCTGAGACGTCTTGGGCATGGCGCCCGCGGCAATCTGGGCAAAAAACTTGTCCGGCGTAATCGACTGATACAGATCGTCCGTATAGACAACATCGTCGATCTCGTAATGAAAACACACGACAGGGATATTGCGCGACGCAAAGAACTCACGGGTTCGGTCGGCGGCGGATTCACAGGTCAGGACAAAATCACTCATATGAGGCTCCTTACTCATTGCTGCGCAAATTATCGCACAGTGAGCCTACATACGGTACATATGTCCACTATTTACCAAATCGAACCAAAAATAGCGAACATCTTTACCACCATCGTCTCCACCGGCCCCACGCATAAATATCTGAGAAAACACCCTCTGTCGTCTCCACTCAACCGCCATATCTACCTCAACTAAATCGATTTACCAAACCGTTCAGCCGACAATTCAGCCGCTGGCGCAAAATCGAAACAAAAGCGGCGCATACTGATAAACGTTTGACGCTGTTTATCAGTTTTACCAACCCCATCGGAAGGTGTTTCATGGTCGCATTCGATCGCAATCCGCAAGACTTCAAGTATCTGCGCCTGCTGTCGAGACAGTTTCCCACCGAGCAATCCGCGTTTACCGAGATCATCAACCTCTCGGCCATCCTCAACCTGCCCAAAGGCACTGAGCATTTTATGAGCGACGTGCATGGCGAGTACGAAGCCTTTATGCACATCCTCAACAACTGCTCGGGCGTCGTGCGCGAGCATGTCGACGAGATTTTTGGCGAAACGCTCTCCTTTGACGAGAAGGGCGAGCTGTGCACGCTCATCTACTACCCGCGCGAGAAGATCGAGCTGGTCCGCAGCCAGCGCGAGGACTCGCCCACCTGGTACAAGACGATGCTTGACCAACTCATTATGGTTGCCCGCTCGCTTTCGAGCCGTTATACGCGCTCCAAGGTGCGTAAGGCCATCCCACGCGATTACGCCTATATCATCGACGAGTTGTTGCACACGCACCCGGACGAGAACAACTATCGCGTGCGCTATCACGAGCGCATCGTGGAGTCCATCCTGGAGACCGCAAGCGCCGACGACTTTATCGAGTCGCTTGCCTCGCTCATCAAGCGCCTGGCCGTCGACCACCTGCACCTGGTGGGCGACATCTTCGACCGCGGTGGCGGCGCGGCCAAGATTATGGACCGCCTGCTCACCTACCATTCACTCGACATCCAGTGGGGCAACCACGACCTGCTGTGGATGGGCGCTGCGGCCGGTGAGCCCGCCTGCATCGCCACGGTGCTGCGCAACAACCTACGCTACGACAACTACGAGATCCTGGAGAACGACTACGGCATCTCGCTGCGTGAGCTTGTCGCCTTTGCCGATGCCACCTACACCGCCGGTGAGTCCATCACCCCGCTGATCAAGGCCATCAACGTGCTGCTCTTTAAGCTCGAGGGTCAGATTATCCAGCGCCATCCCGAGTTCGACATGACCGACCGCCTGTTACTCGACAAGATCGACCACGACACCGGCACGGTCACGCTCGCCGACGGCAGCGTGTGGCCGCTCACGACCAACGACTTCCCCACCGTCGACCCGACGGACCCCTATACGCTCACGCCCCAGGAGCAGCACATCATCGACAAGCTCGTGTCCGAGTTTGTCACCGCCGATCACCTGCATCGCCATATCGATTTCCTCTATTCCCACGGCTCGATATACAAGGTCGCCAACGGCAACCTGCTGTTCCATGGCTGCGTGCCGCTCAACGAAGACGGCACCTTTAGCAGCATGAACTGCCTGGGCACCTGGCACGCTGGCCGCGATTATCTCGATTTTTGCGACCACATCGCCCGCCGCGCCTGGCGCGTGGGCGACCGCGACGCTCTCGACTGGATGTGGTACCTGTGGATTGGCTTTAACTCACCCGCCAGCGGACGCCTGGTGCGCACCTTTGAGCGCGCCTATATCGCCGATAAGAGCACCTGGGTCGAGCCGATGGACCCGTACTTTACGCTTACCAAGTCGCCCTCGGTCTGCAATGACATCATGCGCGAGTTTGGCGTCGCGCCCATGGCATGCTCACCGACCGGTCACATCATCAACGGCCACACGCCCGTCAAGACCACCAAGGGTGAGCAGCCCATCCGCGCCGAGGGCAAACTGCTGGTCATCGATGGCGGCTTCTGCCGCGCTTACCATCCCAAGACGGGTATCGCCGGCTATACGCTCATCTCGAGCTCGCGCGGCTGCCGCCTCAAATCGCACCAGGCCTTTACCACCGTTGCCGAGGCGCTCACCCGCAACATCGATATCGAAAGCGAGACCAACCGCTTTGACGAGGCCGACCGCCGCCGCATGGTGAGCGACACCGATACCGGCGCCAAGATCCGCAGCCAGATCCAGGACCTACGCCAACTGCTCGATGCATATAGAAACGGTGCTATCGAGGAGCGCGCCTAGCCCCGCCTGCGGGGATTGGCTAAACTTGCTGAGTTTGTCATCCCCGCGGCGCTTCGGCGCCAGCTTAAGGCAGGTACCATGCAAAAGCTCCTCGCGCAGATCATGAAATTTGGCGTCGTCGGTGTCATTGCCACGGTCATCGACTTTGACATTATGAATCTGCTCCACTACGGTCTGGGCCTCAACATCCTAATCGCCAACACCAGCGGCTTTATCGTCTCACTCATCTTTAATTACGTCGCCAGCATGAAGTACGTGTTTGCGCACAAGGAGGGCATGAGCCGCCGCCGCGAGTTCATTATCTTTGTCGTGCTGTCCGTGATCGGTTTGGTGCTCAACGACGGTATCGTGCTGGCGCTCAACGCCGGTCTGGGGCTCGAAGCCAATATCGCCAAGATTTGCGCCACCGCGCTTGTCATGGTCTACAACTTTGTGACCCGAAAGATCTTCCTGGAGGGCGACGAGACCAAATAGCTCGACACCCTTGCAGCATTACGGCGCCCACGGACGACGCGCGCTCAGCGCAGTATCGTCCGTGGGTGCCGCTCGTTTACGGGCAAATTTTCAACGTTTGCGGATTAGCACTTGATAATTTGGCGAGTTCGTATAGTTCTTGGCAAAGACCTTACGTTTCCCTCGCAAAAGCTCTAAAGTATCCTCTGCTCGATTCATCAACGCATTGGATGTGATTACGTGCGCAAGGCGCTGGCACAACCTCATACCAAGCAGTTCCTCAAGTTTGCTGTCGTGGGTCTTATCTCCTTTGGCATCGACTGGGGCATGCTCATTGCGCTCGTCGAGCTGTTCCACCTCGACTTTTTGATGAGCACCACGGTCTCGTTCATCACGTCCGTCGTGGTCAACTACTGGCTCAGCATGAAGTACGTGTTCGACCACCGCGAAGGCATGAGCCGCAAGCGTGAGTTCACAATCTTCACCATCCTGTCGGTGATCGGTCTGGGCCTCAACGACCTGTACATGTTTGTGGGTGTCACGTTTTTGAGCATCGGCTACCAGGCCATGAAAGCGATCGCTACGTTCCTCGTCACCTGGTACAACTACTTCAGTCGCCGCTTCTTCCTTGAGGGCGCACGGTCGTAGTCGATTCACTATTTGCTTGAATGTATAACCGGTTGGAATTCTCGTTCCAGCCGGTTTTTTTGTTTGCAGAGCCTGCCGAGGAAGGCATGTGAGGCGGGCCACGGCGTCCCATTCGCATAAAGATGGGCGGCCCGGATGTTTGTCCGAACCGCCCGTCTGGCGCACTATGTCGAGGTCTTTAGCCTGTAACGTAATACCAGACCACGTTGTCGCCGTTGGAGAGAACGTAGTTGCTGCAGGCCGTCATGGGCTGCACACCGTTAACGGAATAGCACCAACCACTGCTGCCGCCGTATTCTTTCTCAGCCAGTCCACCAATAGCCTTGACGTAAACGCCATGGTAAAGAGGCGAATTTTCAGCATTTACGGAAAGGCCCAGCGCGCACAGAGCGTCGTAGACCGTGGCGCCTTCGTTAAAGGTAAAGGTGCCACCAGAAGACACAGGATTGCCCACAGCGCTCGATGTGACCGAAACCGTCACCGTTACGTAGCTGGACTCCTGCGAACCGCCCTGTCCGCCCGAGGAGGCGTTTCCACCATTAGAGGATGAGGCTCCATCAGACGACTGGCCACCGCCAGACGCATTGGAAGTATCACCGGCTCCCGTATTTTGGGCAGCGGATTTATCGCCAGACTTCTTGCCGTCCTGGTCCTCGGACTTCTTGTTATCCGAGTTCTTGTCCGATTCCTTGTTTGAAGACTCGGAATCGTCCTTGGACTTGGACTCATCAGAATGCTTGGACTCATCTTTTGCGTCATTCGATGACTTGGAATCCTTGGAACTGGCCTCGCCCGAAGTCGTAGTCGAGCCAGACACCTTGGTGTCCTTGGTGACGACGCTCTCCCCCGTCACGGTCTGAATGATCCAGTCGATGGACCAGGCACCGCTCTCGGAAGGATGGACGAAACCCAGCGAGACGACGGTCAGAATGGTGCACGCGGCAGTCAGAACGCCAAGGAGCGCCTTGCGACGAGGGGCGGACGCCGCCGAAGCGGCGCCCTGTTGCTTTGCATCGTCAAGCTGGATAAACGAGGAATCTGGTTGCTTGGGGTCAGCGTCCTTGGATTTATTGGACACAGCCCTCACCTACCGACGTTTGGTGAACACGAACACGCCGACGATGGCGAGACCGATGACGCCGGCAGCAACGCCAACAATGGCGAGCGGGTTGGTGCCAGCCTCCTGCTCGGAGGCACTAGAGGACTTCTTAGCAGTGGTCGTGGAAGCAGCACCCGTATCGGACTTGGAATCGGACTTCTTGTCGGACTTGCTGTCCTTCTTGTCAGACTTCTTCTCGTCCTTCTTATCGGACTTATCGGTGTCCTTCTTGTCGGACTTGTTGTCCTTGGTCTCGGTCTTGGTCGACACCGTCGTCTTGGTCGTCGGCTTATGACCCGGGGCGATAGCGCCGCCGGCCTGCTGGCCCTTAGAGCCGGAGCCGGAACCCGTGCCAGTGCCAGCGCCAGCGCCGGAACCGTTGCCAGCGCCACCGTTGCCACCATTAGTGCCAGAACCGCCATTGCCGCCAGGGTTAACGGCATTCTTGGTCCACTTGGCATACAGCGTCAGATCGGCCGTCACCGGCGCGATAAAGTCATACGCCTGCGTGCAAGCCTCATCGGTATACCAACCGCCGAAAGTATAGCCATCGCGCGTCGGATCGGCCGGCTTGACCAGCTTGCCATCGGCCGTAGTCTGGAAGTCGACCTTAGAACCCTCGCCAGTCTCAAACGAGACCTTAACGCCACCACTCAGCTTGAAAAGCGTGCCGGAATCGTTGATGTAGTAGAGGTTACCCTTGGCATCGCAGGCAATCGGCGAGTCACAGTAATTGTTGTGTCCCGCCGCGCTAAACGCACCGGTCGCCTGTGCGTCACCCATCTTGTAGCGATACGCGCCACCGCCCGAGGTGTAGTTCACATAGTCGGAAGTCGCACCATAGTTGACAGTGAAATAAACGTACGTGTCATCCGCCTGGACACTCACGAGCGGTGCGCCCTTAATGCCACCGGCAGGAAGCACGGAGCCATCGGCAGACGAAACCAACGTCGTAGCAAAGTCATTATCAAGGTCGACAATCGCCAGCGCCGAACCGCCAGAAACCTCGCCACCGACAATCAGCTTATTGCCATACAGCGTGGGCATGCAGGCACAACCCGTAAGACCAAGATCGATGACGCGTTCTTCGGAAATGCGCGAAGAGGCCCTTGCGTTTGCGTCCGACAGTGCCAGCACGTGGAGCTTGCCGTCACGCGAGATCACATAGGCATGCTTGCCGTCTTTGGACAGTACACAGCTGGAGTTGACGATGGCACCAACCGAAACGCTGCCGAGCACATCACCCGTCGACTTGCTCAGCATCTCAACGGTACCTGCACTCGTCGGAACCAGAATATAGCCGTCGCCCACTGTAGCGCTCGTCCAGTAGTAGCCCTCATCAGCATTAACATGCTGCCAAGAAACAGCGCCGGTCAGTATATTAATACGCGTCAGATGACCGTTATTGTACGTACTCGTTCCATAGTCGACATCAACGGTGCCAACGTAGAGATAGTTGCCATCGACCGTCAACTGGGAATTTGACTGGGCAGATTTGCTCACAGAGTCAGTGACCCAAACCGTCGTCAGCGTATCGGCCGTCAGAGCCTGGACCGCACCGCCGTCGAGCGGGACGATGACCAAGCCTTTCGTATAAATCGGACGCGTGGTGTAGCCAATCGCAGTCTGAAGGTTCGACTCGGCAAGCACCTTGCCCGACTCGGCGTCGATCTTAAGCAAACGCTTGTTCACGGCAAGGTAAACGTTGCCGTTCACGACAATAGGCTCGCTCGCATTGGGATACGTGGCACCCGAGTAGGCCCTCCAATCGAACGTCCAAGAGCTTGCCAGCGTGCCCGTAGGCGTGGACACGTTCTTGACCACCGCATTGGAATTGCCGCTCCAGTCGGCTTTCCAACCGGTCGGGCGCGAAGCGCTCGGATCGACTACGACTTCATCGGGATTAGGAACGGTGTCGCCAGGGGCGTAAGCCCAGACGATTTTGTCGCCCGACTTGAGCACGTAATCGCTATCGAGCTGAGGCCCGGGAACGCCATTAACAAAGAACGACCATGCACCCGACAGCTCGGTGCCATCAAGCGGGGAGACAAGACTATGAACACCCCAATAACCAAATTGGTCGTACATCTTGGACTCAATGCCAATGGCATCGAAGTAGGCAGCGGAAGCGTCCTTGATCGTCGTGCCCTCGACAAACACCTGCGTCGAAGGATCGGTCCAGCGCTGCGCCTTCTCATCCTTCTTACCGATGATCTCCATTGAAACGGAAACCTGGCCGGGCATGGTTCCATCAAAGCCATAGACCCAGGTAACCTTGTCCCCGGCCTTGAGTGTGTAATTGCCCGCGCCGACATTGGCCGCCTGACCGTTAACGAAGAACTGCCAGAATTTCCAAGTGTTTTCGTTAACTTTCTCGCTCGAAAGCGTCACGGTCTTGTTGAACGGTGAAGTCAGCGACTCGAGATACCAGCCGTACGTGCCTTTCCCCGTTTTGGCGCCAATGCCGGCCTTTTTAAAGGCCTGCTCGGAAAGATCAGCAGCGGTCGTGCCCTCTTCCACCAAAGCTGTCGTGGGCTGCGCCCATGTCTGCTGAGCGCCCGAGGCGTCCTGGCCGACAACGGTGCAGCTAACGGAAATCTGATTGGCGGGCGCGGGGTCACCGTACTTCGAGTAGCACCAGACGACGGAGTCGCCGTCCTTGAGCGTGTAGCCGCCCGCGCCGACCTCGGAGGCGCTGCCGTTGACGAACAGCTGCCAGTACGCGCCGGTCGCCGAGTCGTAGCCGAGCTTGCGGTCCTTATCGAAGGGCGACGTGATCGTGTTGAGCGCCCAGCCCCAGGTGCCGTTGGGATCATAATCGGTGGTCAGGCCGGCCTGCTTGAAGAGCTGCTCGGAGAGGTCGGCCGCGGTCGAGCCCTCCTTCAGCGTGATCCGCTGCGCGGCGGCCCAGGTCTGCTGGGCGCCCTTGGCGTCGGTGCCGACGACGGAGCACGTGGCAGAGACATCCTGGCTCTCGGCCTTGGCAGGCTGAGTCTTGGCCTCTCCAGCGGCAGAGACAACGGCGGCGTCCTGCTTCGAGGCATCGGACGTCGATGCAACCGGCGCCTCATTGCCTGCAGCGCTATCGTCCTCAGTCTTGTCGGTAGGGCCCGAAGTTGTCGCGGCGGCATCTTGCTCGGCAGTGCCCCCATTCGCCACCACGCCGCTCGCATTGAGGTCGGCAGCGGGGCTTGTCGCGGACTCACCAGAGCCGTTCTCGTCCGGCGTCGCAGCCTGAGCCACAGCCTCGGCAATGCCCTCGGCGCCCTCGGCCCACAGCTGAGCCGGCGTGGTGCCAAAGGCCATCGCGAAGGCCAGGAATGCCGCCAGGCCGCGCTTGGCTACGCCGCATGCAATCGCGCCACGGCGATGCAACGAGGCGCGCTCGCGCTCGTCCTCAAACATATCCATTTGTCCCCCATTGTCTGTACTTGGAGCGTTGCCTTGAGGCTGCCCCACGTCATCGCGCATGTTGCGCTCGAGTTCCCCCATCGGGGTCCCCCTTCCCTCCAGAGCCCTATGCACACCGGCGGCATACGCCGCAGCCGCACGCAAGATGGGAGGCGATCCGACTTAACCTTAACGACTCGGGCGCGCCGTCCGATCTGCGACGCGAACATCCCGAGCCAAGAGGAATTACGGTTACTGGTACAGCCGGGGACTTGCACCCCGATTCTCCCAAACGCGCAGGAAAACCGCGCATTCGTGCGTCTCCGCACCACCATCTAGGCCATCGATTATTACCGTCAAAATGGTATCACGCAAAAGGGCCTCGCACACAGGCGAAGCCCAAGGTAAAAGCTATTGTTTGCGATAGGAAAATGCGGTGACGGCCGCAGCCTCTAGTGCTTGCCGCCGTGGCTGTTGAGCCAGATATTGCGGCCCAGCATAAGCGCCAGCACCAGCGCGCTCACGTAGCCCATAAAGCCAATGACCGGGATACCAAACACAACCGGCTCGATGCGCGCGTAGTACACCACCGACGAACCGATAAACAGACCGGCGATCACGATAGCCATCGACATGCGGTCGATAATTCCGCCCAGCTGTCGCAGCGCCTTATCGCTGCTCATGATCTGCGTGTTCACCTTAAGCTGGCCGCGCGTGAGCATACGCGAAGCCAAGCCCAAATACTCGGCCGCCTCGAGCGAGCCTTTTGCCGCGCGATAGCTGCTCGCGGCAAGATCGCGGCTCATCTCGCGCATGCGGGCGTAGGTGCTCTTCTCGTTTTTGATGTGCGTCTGGATGATCTGGATCATGTTGACGTTGGGCATGTACTCGGTCAACAGGCCCTCGAGCGTCACCATGCCGCGGGCGAACATCGTCACCACGCTCGGCAGCTCAACGTCATTCTTACGCGCGAGGTTTAACAGCGAGGTCAAAAACTCGCCGATATCCAGATCCTTCAGGTCAAGGCCCGCAAAGTCTGCGACGATAAAGTCCAAATCGGACAAAAAGGCCGAATGATCGAGCTCGGCCGAATCGCCACGCGTCACGGCGAAGCGCATGAGCGAATCCTTGAGCTTGGGCACGTCACCCTCGGCCACGGCGAAAATCATGTCCTTGACGATACCGCGATCGTGACTCGACATGCGTCCGACCATGCCCAAGTCGATAAAGTAAACGATGCCGTCCTTGAGAATAATGTTTCCCGCATGCGGGTCGGCATGGAAAAAGCCGTCGTCGAGCACCTGCGTCGAGTAGTCCTCGACAATCGCGGCACCGATCTTTTCCAAGTCATAGCCCTCGGCCACCAAGCGTTCAGGATCGGCGATCGAAATGCCGTCGACGTAGTCCATAACCACCACGTGCTCGGTGCACAAGTCCAGATAGGATTTAGGGCACGTCACGCCATGAACGCTCTTATGGAACTCGTAGAAGTCGTTGAGGTTTTTGGCCTCGGCCAAAAAGTTGGTCTCCTCGCGAAACGAGGTCCACAACTCCTCGACTACGCCGTGCAGGTCAACAAATTGATCGGTGTTGACGAACTTGGAAACGATACGCACCACCGAGCGGATGATATCGATGTCCTGTGCCATAACCTGCTGCGCACCGGGGCGCTGCACCTTGACGGCCACGTCCTCGCCCGTCACCAGACGGGCGCGGTGCACCTGCGCGAGCGATGCGCTACCAAGCGGATTGGGGTCGATCGCATCGAACATCTCCCCCAGGCGCAGGCCGTATTCTTCTTCCAGACAACTGAGTACGACCTCGTACGGCACCGGCTCCACGTCGGAGCGCAGACGACGCAGCTCGTCGCAAAAGCGTTGCGGCAGAATCTCGGACCGGTTAGCCAGAATCTGCCCCATCTTGACGAACATGGGGCCGAGTTCCTCGAGCAGACGGCGCAAACGAACCGGCGTGAGGTTGTCCCACACGCGGTACTTTTTGACCAGGCGAACAATCTGCCCGATGCGCTCGCGGCGACCCGCCGGCGTGAGCTGGTATTCCTCGTCCGGCGCCATCGCGTCGGGCTCCTCTGGCACCATATCGACAGCGCGCGGCTTCTTGCGAGCGCCCGAGACGGCGGCGTCGACCTCATCGACAACCGCCGCCTCGTCACCCAAGGGATCTAGATTGTTGTAATCGGTGGTGGAATCTGCCATCTGCGCTGCTACTCGGCCTCTTCGGTATCCTTCGCATCGTCGGGCTCAACGGACTCGACGGGCACCGAGGTCACGTTGTCCTCGACCGAATCGACGATGTCGCGCACATGGGCCAGGAAGGCCGTACGCTCGGGCGCGGTCATAACGCGGACGCGAGCCAGAATGAGCTCGTCGAGCACGCGTTGGGCCGCGGTCTCGCCCTGCATGCCCAAGCGCTCGGTCAGATCGGAGATGGTACCGCCGGCCTGCTCGAACATGTCGGACACGCTGCGGGCGATATCGGGGGTGGCGGTGTCCTTGCGGACCTGCTCGCCTTTGGTGTTAAGGTCGTCGAGGACCTTCTTGCCGCCTTCGACAGCAACGGCGGCAGCGCCAAAGCCCACGTTGATGGCGCCGTTAACAAGCTGATCGAGTTTCATAACCATGGTTGTCTCCAATCACAAACAACTGCATTGGCGTTCTTGTACCCAAGATTGAGTGAAAGCGACAAAGCGTTTTAGCGCTATTCGATCGACGGGAAATCCCTATCTCACGTTGTCGTTCATCGCGAAAGAGTTCTTCATGGCGCAGCTCGTGGTGTAGAGCACCTTGCCCAACAGGGCATCGGTCTCCACGCGCACGAGCTCGGCAAACTCCTCGTTGGCGCGTGCAAGCTCGGCAGGCCCCTCGGCCTCGGGCAGAACGGCTACGGCAGCGTCGACGTCATGAATCTGCTTGTGGCCCATGCCGCCGACCTTCTCCTGATAATCCTCGACTGCGCGGCCGCACTCATGGAAGCGGACGTCGGCCAGCGCGCCGATCAGGCGGTTGGCCCAGTAGAAGTTTTCGGACGTCACGCGAGCCTGCGTGTCGGCAAAGTACTCGGGCATGGTCTCGACGTTGGCGTACAGCGGAACCAGCGCGTTAAACGAGTTGGAGCCAAAGGCCATCCACTGCACGGCGCGGTAGGCCGGATGCGCATAGGGGCGCAGCTGCAGCACAGCGAGCTGGCTGTTGCGGTTGATGCCGATGGGGCGATAGGCGCCACGCGTGGCGGGCGTGCCCTTGCTGCCGTAGCAGTCGTACTCCGTGCCCTGGTAGTGGCTCGAGAGTACGTACTTGATGTCCTCGATGGTCACCTTACGCTCGGGCACGCGGCTCCAGGGGATGTCATCGCTCTCGGGCGTGTAGTCGGCGTCGGGGCCGTCCCACACATCGCTGGGGTTAAGGCAGCGCTGCATGTACCACGCGCGCGGCGTGTTGTAGACATGGTCGCTGTCGCTGTGCGAGCCAAAGGCCTCGCGCGGGTTAAAGATCGCAGCCGGGCCGTCGCCATCGACGCCCAGCGTCAGGTCCAGATGCCACTCGGCCATCCAGGCACGCAGGTCGGCGGAGCACATGTGGTCGGCCTGGGCGCCCTCGGCGTCATCCAGGTCAAAGCTGTCGATACCCAGCTGGTTGGGCATGGTCACATAGGCGTCATCGGGCACGCGCTTGGCGATCCAGTGGTGGCCGCCGATGGTCTCGAGCCACCAGATCTCGTCCACGTCGCTAAAGGCGATGCCGTTGTTCTCGTAGGTGCCATAACGCTCGAGCAGGTCACCCAGAATGCGTACGCCGTCGCGGGCAGATTTGGCATATGGCAGCACCAGGGTCACCATGTCCTCCTCGCCCAGGCCACCGGGCTGTGCCGGAACGTATCCGTCCTCGCCCTCGTTGCCCTTGGCGGGCACGTAGTCCACAAGCGGGTCGGCACCGCGGACGCGCTCGTTGGTGGTGAGCGTCTCGGTTGCGGACATGCCCACATTGAGCTCGTTGAAACCGGCCTCGGCCCAGATACCGTGGCCCGGGACAACATCGGGGACGCTCGTATAGCGCATGGGGTTATCGGGCAGCTCAACGGTCAGGTGGCTCAGGACGCTCGTGTAGACACGCGGCTGCTCGTCGGGATGCACCACGCGCATACGCTTGGGCTCAAACACCCCGTTGGACGAGTCCTCGTTGCGGGCGACAAGCGTCGACCCGTCGTAGCTCGCATTCTTACCAACCAAAATCGTTGTGCACGGCATGCGCATCCTCCTTGAGCGAAGAAATCAAACGATAACAGTGTATCGCTTCGGCGCAGAAAGGGCGAAACCACGGCGCTGGCAACCCCTGTGGGCAAAAAACGCCTATTTCGATGCGCGCTCCGCCGCCTCGATCACGTGCTTGGCGAGAATCGCCGTGGTCACAGCCCCCACGCCGCCCGGCACCGGAGTAATTGCGCCAACGATCGGTTCCGCAGCATCAAAATCGACGTCCCCGACCAGCTTGCTAGCGGCCTCGTCCCAATTAATGCCAACATCGATGATTGTCTGGCCCCCACGAACCGCATCCGCGCCAATCGTGCGTGCGCGTCCAACGGCCGCAACCACAATATCAGCCGCACGGCACTCGGCAGCCAAGTCGCGCGTATGCGTATGGCACGTCGTCACCGTGGCATTGCGAGCCGTAAGCATGGCGGCAACGGGACGGCCAATCACGAGCGACCGACCGACGACCGCGACCTTGGCCCCATCCAGCTCAACGCTGTAATGGTCCAGCAACGCCAACACGGCTTCTGCCGTGCAAGGAGCAAAGCCCTCGCCTCGCCCCGAAAGCGTGGTGAGCAGCGAGGCCGGCGTCATGGAGTCAACATCTTTGGCGGGATCGAGCGCCTCGGCAACCGCATCCTCGTCAAGCCCAGCGGGCAACGGGCGAAACATCAGGCAGCCATGAACAGCGGGGTCGGCATTGATGCCCTCGATAGCCGCCAGCAGCTCATCCTGCGAAACATCGGCGGGTAGCAAAACGCGGCGAGCCTCAATGCCAACCTTCTCGCAGCGCTTGAGGGCGCCGCGCTCGTAGGACAGGTCGTCCTCGCGCTCGCCCACACGAACGATGGCCAGTGTCGGCACGATGCCCTGTTCGCGCAGGGCGGCGCAACGAGCGGCAAGTTCCTCGGTCAAAGCGGGGGCAACGGGAGCACCCTTGAGCAGTTCGGCCATGGCTATCCCCTCTTCCTTGCGGCGTCAGCAGCACGGCGCGCCAGTGCATCGGCGCGCGGCAGCCACGTGTCGAGCAGTTCATCGCACGCCGCCTCGAGTTCCTCGGCGCGCGCCCGGTCTTTCATAGATGTGGTGTTGGCAAAGAGCGTCAGGCTCGCGCCTTGCCTGGC
>OLJB01000442.1_pt1 | contig 25655 bp, 21 predicted proteins | sample 1601391 | NCBI WGS metagenome assembly OLJB01 (sample SAMN01915215, study PRJEB22387) | human gut metagenome | isolation source: stool | host: Homo sapiens | place: USA | reverse complement strand
GGTGGTTCGGGGTGTGGAAGCCGCAGTGGCACAGGGCATCGGCTGCATCGCGGATGATGGCCTCATACTTAGGCTTCAGCTCTGCGGCAGCGGCCTTGGCTTCGGGCGCGGCGGGCAGTGCGCCGTCCACGACCTTGCACAGGTAGACATAGGCGGGCAGCAGCCGCTTGGTGCAGAAAGCCGTATCCGGGCCGGAGAAGAAGTTGCAGTTGATGAGGTCAAAGTAGCCGCCGGGCCGCTGGGAGCGGCGCACAAAAGCCAGCGCCAGCGCCAGACGGCGGCCCAGCTCGGCGTCCAGATAGTAACGGCTCTCTGGGTTCAGGTAGCAGGCCGTCATTGTCGTGGCGCGGTAGATGGCCGTTTTCGGCTCGGCCAGACTGTCCGCCTTGGGGAAACCGCCGCAGAAGGGGCTGTTCTCGTCCAAAATCTGGATATCGAGATAGCGCTGCACGCGGCTTTCGCTGTCGTGCAGGATACGTTCATAGTGTTTGCGCATAGGTCTGCTCTCCTTATTTGCCTTTGCCCAGCAGGGCCGCGCCGATGATGCCCGCGTCGCCGAACAGCTCGGCCGACATGATGCGGGGCTGCTTGGGGCAGCTGCGGCCATAGCCGTGTGCGGCATTGAACGCCCGGATCGGCTCGACCAGTACGTCGCTGCGGCGGCTGATGCCGCCGCCCAGACAGAGCACCTCGGGCTGGAAGATGTTGATGATGCTCGTCACGCCAACGCAGAGGTAGTGTACATAGGTGTTGACCACCTGCACGGCGGTCTCGTCGCCCGCGTCGTAGGCAGCCAGAATGACCTTGCCGTTGACGTTGGCTTCCTCGTTTTCCGCCAGCGCCCAAAGCTTGCTCTCCTTATGGGCGGCCATGGCCTCCCGCGCCTGATGAATGAGCGCCGTGACGCTGCCGTACTGCTCAAAGCAGCCGCGCATACCGCAGTTGCACTCTTTCCCGTGCATATCAATCACAAAGTGGCCCAGTTCGGCCGCTGCGCCGTTGCAGCCGGTCAGCAGCTTGCCGTTCAGCACTACGCCGCCGCCGACACCGGTGCCCAGCGTGACCATGACCATGCTGCTGCTCCCTTTGCCTGCGCCCGCGCAGTACTCGCCCCAAGCGGCAACGTTGGCATCGTTATCCACATAGACGGGCAGGCCGGTGCGCTCGTGGATCATCTGGCCCAGCGGGACGTTGTCAAATTCCAGATTGTTGGCATACAGCACGGTGCCGGTGTCCACATCGACGCTGCCGGGCGCACCGATGCCCACCCAGGCGGCATCACTCAGGGCCAGGCCCAAGGCAGTCGCCATGCGGCGGCAGAGCAGCGCGATACGGTCGGCGATGTCCGACGCCGGGCAGGGCAGCCCGGTCTTGATGCTGTCGGTCAGCAGCAGTTTCCCGTCCAGGTCGGCAATGCCGCCTGCGATGTTGGTGCCGCCCAGATCGACCCCGATACAATAACGCATAATCTACCTCGCTTCTTTCACTTTATTTCAATTTCTGCGTCGGCTTGCAGAATTTCGTAAACAGCATAAACACGATGAAAAATGCCAGTGCGGACAGCGGCAGGACCCGGATGCTGACGGCATAGCCCGTCATATCCACCAGCTTGCCGAAGCCGACGTTGAACAGGATATCCGCCAGCGACGCGATGCTTAAAATCGTGCCCGCCGCGCCGGAGACCTGCTGCGCCGGGAAATAGAGCCGGATGCTCATGACCAGCGTAGGGTACAAAATGGAGAAGGACAAGCCGCTGATGGCCCAGACGGGCATCGTCACCGCGCCGCCCAGCGAGCCGATCAGATACAGCACACAGGACACGCCGCCGAAAGCCGCCAGACTTTTGAGGGCCCCCAGCTTATCCACCAGCGGGGACAGGCAGAGCCGCCCGATCATCATACCGCCAAAGAACACCGAAAGATACTTGGCCGCCGAGCCTTGGGGCAGGCCCAGACCGTCTACGCCGTAGGCGACCATCCAGTTCATGACGCCGTGCTCGGCGATAAAGTAGAACCCGAACACCAGCACATAGGGCACGATGATACGCCAGTCATAGCCGCCCTTTTGTGCCGGGGCATCCGCCGGGGCGGCGGCCTCCTCCGGCACATTGCAGAAGAGCAGCAGCACAAAGGCCACCGCGCCCAGAATCAGCAGCACCAGATTTGTGTGCTGCCAGAAGGCAAAGCCGTCGGCGTGGCTGCCCAAAATATACTGGCTGCCGCTGGTGCCGATTTCCTGAGTGAAGAACAGGAAGTTGACGAAGAACCCCGGCGCTGTGGCAAACAGCAGCGGCGTGATGAGGTTCATCGTGGTATTCAATAAGGTGGAAGAACCCAACGCCAGCGCCATGCCGATGAGCAGCACCGTGTAATTGCTGGTAAAGGCAAACAGCGCCAGAGCGGCCATCCAAATCAGGATCAGCACCTGCAGCACGCGCTTTTTGGAAAAGCGGGTGCTCAGGTTGCCGCCCACCAGCAAAAACACCAGATTGCCGATGTAGCTTGCCGTGACGATCAGCCCCAGCTGGGTCGTCGTCAGGGAGAAATGCTCTTGGAAGATCGTGGAAAAAATTCCGCGCAGGCTGTCATTGCTGCCAAGCCCCACCATGAGCACCACAAAGGCAAAGAAGGTAAGGCGGCTGCTCCATTTTTTTGTCATCAGACCTGGGCCTCAGCTTCCATCAGGAACAAAATTGCCATGGCCTGGCCATAGGGCATCGGGTGCAGGGGGATCTGCTTGTAGAAGTCCTTGCTCTCGCGGCCCATCGGGGTGCCGTAGGACACCTGCTGCACAACGCCCTTTTCATCGATGCAGTCCAACACAGGCTGCAGGGCGCGCATGGCGTTGGCACGATAGCTTTCGGGTACAATGCCCTGCTCGACGGCTTTCAGGATGCCGAAGCCGAAGCCGCTGGTGGCGCTGGCCTCCAGATAGGAGGTCGGGTCGTCGATCAGGGTGTGCCACATGCCGCCCTCGTCCTGATACTTGGCTAGGCTCTCGATCTGGCGCAGCAGCGCGTTTTCAAGGATGCGGCGGTCGGGGTTGCCTACGGGGACGATTTCCAGCAGCAGGGGGATGGCAGCCGTCACCCAGCTATTGCCGCGGCCCCAGAAAGCCTCGGCAAAGTTATGGCAGCCATCAAAGCAGAAACCATGATACCACAGACCGGTCTTTTTGTCAGCCAGATATTTAGTGTGGACAAGGTACTGGTAGACAGCCTCGTCAATGTAGTCCTGGCGGCCCAGGATGCGGCCGATATTGGCCAGCGGCAGCACAGTCATGAACAGCGTATCGTCCCACAGCTCGCCATCGTTGACGCGATCGGATGTGACATGCTGGAAGCCGCCCTCGCCCGCGCGGGGCAGGCCGTGCATGGCCCACTCGGCCCACTCTTTGCAGATATCGCCGTACTTTTCATTCTTGGTGTACTCATACAGGTAGCTCAGGGCAAAAATGGGGGCCATCGTGTTGATGTTCTTGCTGGGCAGGCCCTCGGCAATGCGGGCATCGTAGTACTCTGTCAGCACATCCAGGCAGCGCTGGTCGTGCTTTTTCTCAAACAGCTTCCACAGGCCGTACAGGCCCACGCCCTGGGTCCACTCCCACAGCATATAGCGGGCCAGTTTGCCCTGATCCATGTTGGATTTTGCCATGTTCTCCAGGAAGGTCTCGTCCTTTTCATACAGGACAGATTTGAAGCTCTCAAGGCAAAGCTCCAGTTTGTTTTCAATATCAGCTTTCTGCATGGTGGTTTTCTCCTTTTTATTATAATAGGTAGACATAACGTTCGAACTTGCCTAAAGTATAGCATAGGGACAAAGGCAAAAACCACTCTGATTTTGTCTTTGTCACTGAAATATATTGCACTTTTTGCGAGTGCGAGTATAATAGAGACAGGAACATTTTTGACGGAGGTTGCCTATGTATCTGGACGACGCATTGCTGTACAATCAGGGGTACATGATTTCGATCAACGACCTGGATTCGCCGCTGTTTTACCTGTTCGACTACGATTCGCGGTCGTTCAAGATCAACATGAGTTTCCAGCATTTCCACCAGTTTCACGAGATAAACATTCTGTTAAGCGGCCGTGCATCCCATCTCATCGAGGGCGACTATTACACCCTGCAGCCCTATGATATCGTATTGCTGCGCCCTTCCATGCTGCACAAGACCGAGTATCCGTCGGGCGGCGACTGCCGGCGGCTTATCATCAACTTCCGCGTGCCGGATGATTCCCCCGCGCTGCACGAAATGCTGCAAAGCTGTTTACAGCCTTTCGGGGCCGAGGTGCCCATCTACCGCTTTACCGGTGAGACGCGGGCTCAGGCATTCTCGCATCTGAACAATATCTTCACGCTGGGCAAGCAGCCGATGACCCCGCTGACGCAGCAGTTCATCCACTGCCACTTCCTGCAATTTCTGGCCACCGTGGCCCAGCACGCGGGCGAGAGCAGCTACGAGCCGCAGGCGCTCAGCGATTCCATCACCCAGAAGGTCTACGCCGTGACCAGCTACATCCACCGGCACTACGCCAGCGAGCTTTCGCTGGAATATCTGGCGGAGAAATTCTTCATCAGTCCGTACTATTTGTCGCACCAGTTCCGCCGGGTGACAGGGTTCTCGCTCATCAACTACATCCAGATCACCCGGGTGCGCAACGCCCAGCAGCTGTTGCTGTACACCGACATGAAAATTGCCGATATCACGACGAGCTGCGGCTTTACGAGTTTTTCCCAGTTCAACCGGGTGTTCAACAAGTTCTGCCATACCTCGCCGTCCCAGTTCCGCGTCAACGGCGTTGTCACCCCCATCACCGCCATTCCCTATGAGAAGGAACCCTCCCCGGGGAGCACGAAGGTGTAACATTTTCTGGTGCCGCCCCTTCTCGGGGCAGGCACCTCTTTTATTTTTCCTGCATCGTCAGTTTTCCGTAATTGTCAAAACCACTGTACTGCATCGGGGCGTCGTTTACATACAGCGTCTCGCCCCACTGGCAGCGCAGTTCGCCGTAGACGGGGTCCACAAAGCGGTAGCGGCGGCCCTCGGCATCGGCATCCAGCGCAGCCCCGCGCATGGCGGCCTTGAAATCCTCAAACGCCGCAAACTCGTCTGCCTGCGCGGCACGCACCAGCCAGATGCAGCGGCGGCCCTCGGCGATGCACTCGCGGTCCTTGTTGGAGCCGAAGTCCTGCATCCGCATCCCATTGCTGCAATACACCGCCGCATAGGCACTGCCCAGCTGCACAAAGGCCCACTTGCCTTCGACCTCGCAGCGGTCAAACTCCATCGACGGTAGGTACAGGTGGGTGAAATCGACCGGGTGTTCGGGGGCGATATCATAGATCAGCCCCGCGAACGCCTTGTACTGGTTGACCTTGGGCAGGGTGCCGTTGCCCGCCCAGTAGGACGGCCGCGCCGCGCCGAAGAGCACCCGCTCGCCGGGGTGGGTGACCCACAGCTGCGCCACGGCGTTGAAGGTCAGCTGGAAGGGGTTCTCCTGATGGCCCGGCTCGCCGGGGTGGAAGTCGTTGGCGCTGGTCATCATGTAGTCGGCGGTCTTGTAGGTGTACAGATCCACATAGCCGTCATTGCCCTGGGTCGTCTGGCAGATCATTTCCTTGCCCCGGGGGATGCTGAACCACTGGGCAAACTCCTTCGGCGGCTCGTAATCAGACAGGCAGTAGGAGGTGATACCCTTGCCCGCGTGGCCCGGCACGCCGTACCCATAGCCGATCCAGCTCAGGCCGGAGGGGCAGTTGGACCAGTTGCCGAACTGCTCCTTGATGTAGGTGCGGCCCGACGACGAGGCGAAGATGCCCTGCTGGCTGTGGACGGCCAGCAGGTAGTAGGCAAAATCCATGCCCTCGCGGCCCAGTTCCCGCATGGCGGGGTCCTGGGCAAAAGCATACAGGCTGCCGAAGCCCAGCGTGTCAATGGGCAGGTAGGGGCTGGAATTCCACTCGGTAAAGCCCTCTTTGCGGAAGGTGACGAACCAGTCGTAGAGCATATTCTTGGCCTTGGCCTGCATCTGGCGGCCGGTCAGTCCGCTGTTGGTAAAGACCTCATCGGGGAACAGCTCGCCCGCCAGCAGCTGGCAGGTGTGGAACATCAGGGCGTGGTTCTCGCTCCAGAACCACATGGCGTCGTTGCCCGGCTCATCGATCCAATAGCGGAAACCCAGCAGACAGTCGGTCAGCTCGTTCTCGGTCTTTTCGGACAAAATGCCGCTGCCGCGTTTGCCGAAGGTGCGCAGGATGTAGGGGTAGTAGACAAGGTAAAAATCGCTGCAGTCGAAACGGCGGCGGATGTAGTCGGACTGCACGGCCAGCAGCTTTTCTGCCTCGGCGGTGTCTCCGCCGGTGGCTAAGATCGCCAGTGCGCGGTTCGTGTTCTGCTCGCCCCAGCGGGCCAGCAGCTCCAGCGCCTGGCGCTTGCGCTCGGCCACGGTGGGCAGGGCGCGGGGCAGCACGCTCTCGGTGTGAATTTCCACACTGATGGGTCGGGTCAGCCGGATGCCCTCGACCTCGGTCGTGACCTGCAGCAGCAAAAACGCCAGCGGGAAGGTCTTGCAGTCGCCCAGGCTGATTTGACTCGCGTGGGGGAGGGTGTCAGCCTCGCGGCGGAAGAGCACGCCGCCCTTGACATTTTCCTCGGTGCCGCCGACAAAGGCCAGGTGGTAGCTCTCGGCGATATCCGCGCCGTCGTAGTCCAGCAGCACCGGGCCGACGGTAAAGTGGTTGCGGTGGAACGCCAGGCTGCGCATCAGGTGCTCGGCCTCGGCCAGGCGGGCCGCGTCGGCCTCCCCCACCGGGATGACCTGTTCGGGCGCGGCGCCCTCGCCCTTCCAGCGCAGGCGCAGAATGATCGTAGCATCGCGCTCGGCGTAGTTGTCAAAGAACACAAGAAGCTTGTTGCGGCCCTTTTGCAGCGGCAGGGTCAGCGGCGTGGGGACAGGCTCGTTGTGGTGGTAGGGGGTCACTTCGGTCAGCTTTTCGCCGTTCAACCAGAGGGCCGCGCCGCCGCAGGTGATAAGGTCAAAGGGCACACTGCCCGCCTCGGCGGCGTCCAACTCGGTGTAAGCCCATGCGCTCAGGCAGGCGGGGGTCTCGCAGTCCCAGGCGTAGGTCACGCCGATATCGTCAAACGGCCAGTAGACGGCAAAGGGGGTAGCGTTATCCGCGCCGCCCACCAGCCCGCCGGGGCGGGTGTCCAGCTGCGCGGGCCAGGCAGTGGCCTTGGCGCGGCGCTCGGCCTTGAACTGTTCCTCGCCGGGTTTATCCTTGGGGGCGGTGTTCAGCTTTTCGTTTTCGGCACCGTGCAGGGCCGTGGGCTTGGTGATGACCGGCGTTTCGGTCACACCGCTGACCAGCCAGCGGTCCACATACCCGTGAAACAGGGGAAAATGCAATTCGTTTGCCATGCTTCGGCTTCTCCTTTATTAAAAAAGGTTTATTAAAAAACAACAGACGCCCCGCCCGGTTTGGGCGGGGCGTCTGTTCGCCCTGGGGAATCACTTCCCCTGTTGATTCGGTTGATTAGTGTGCCCAGCCGGCCTTGTCAGCCAGTGCGGTAGCAAACTCGGTCAGAGCGTCAGACGGAGTCAGGTCGCCGTTGACAGACTGCTTCAGAGCGTCACGGTACTCGTTGTCGTAGTAGTTGCGCCACTCGGAGCTTTCGTCGATGGCGAATGCATCGGTGGTCTGGCCGACCTCAGCCTGCAGGACCTTGTAGTCGGCAGCCTGATCGGGATCAGCAGGCTCATAGGTGACGGATTTCAGAGAGGACAGGCCCTTATCAAGTGCCAGATAATCGGCAAAGTTCTTGTCGGTGTAGAACCACTTCAGGAACTCAAGAGCCAGATCCTTGTTCTTTGCGTTGGTGGGAACGGCCAGACCGGCACCGCCCAGGATAGCGGAACCGCCTGCAGAACCGACAGGAGAGGGCATGACGCCGAACTTGAAGCTGGTGATATCCTGCACGAAGGGGTTGTAGTTCCAAGAGCCGGAGAAGTAGATGCCTACGTCACCGTTCTTGAAGTAGTCGCCCGGGTTGTCGCTGGAGCCACCGGCCCAGATGGCCTTGGGCATGATGCCGCTGTTGTTGGCATCGACAAAGGCCTGCAGGGCGTCAATGTTCTGCTGGCTGTCTGCAACGACCTTGAAGGAGTCGCCGTCCTTCTCGACCAGAGAACCGCCGTTCATGTACATCAGGTTGTCATAACGAGCGCGGGAGTAATCCATAGCCATGCCGTACTTGACAGCGCCGGAGTCCTGCAGCTTCTTGGCAGCCTCATAGACCTCGTCCATGGTCCAGCGGTCGTCCACCGTCGGGCACTCGATGCCGGCAGCCTCAAAAGCATCCTTGTTGTAGAATACGTTGGTGATGGTGAACTGCTGGGGCAGAACAGACAGCTTATCCGTCAGGTAGTTCTGGCTGATGATCTGCAGGGCCTGCGGCTCAAAGATGGAGGTGTCAATGCACTGGCCCAGATCCTCGAACTCATCGGGGTACAGACGAGCCAGACGGGTGGTGGACAGCAGATCCGGCAGGTCGTTGTTCTTGGCCATCAGGGGGAACTTGGTCAGCTGGTCATCGTAGGGGATGACCATGATGTCAACGGTGTTGCCGGTCTCGTCGGCCCACTTGTTCAGGGTGGTAGCGAATGCATCGCCCTCGCCGGGCTCCTCAGACAGCATGACCTTCAGGGTCTGGCCGCCGGCAGAAGCGGCGCCGGAAGCTGCGGTGTCCGTTGTTGCAGCGGAACTGGCCGTAGATGCAGCGGGAGAACCGCCGCAGGCTGCCAGAGAAGCCGCCATCGCGGCTGCCAGAGCCAGAGAAAGTGCTTTTTTCATGTTGGTTTTACCTCCTGTAAAGTAGAAATAAAAATAGGGTATATCCACCGGGCCCTCACCCGGTTTGCTCCGTTCCGGGGCTTGGGAACTGGGCTTTCAGCTCCCTTGGTGTACCCATAGTGTACCATTGCGGCGGGTGAATTCTCTACGCCTATCTTGCTGATTTGCATTGCGGCATATTGCATTTTTTGCGCCTCGATTTTTCAATCCGGCAAATTGCATCAAGAAAAGTGGCTGAAATTGTGCACTTTTCACACATCGTTTGTTCTAATGATGCCAAGTTGCGCTTATTTTGCGCCGGCGCTTATTTTTTCAGTGAAAAAAATGCAATGTTTCTGTAACCAAATTTTAATAAAAAGCAGTCGTTTTCCCCCGTAAACAATAAATGCGCACCGTTCGCCCCCTACCGCGCAAAAACTGCATTGTCTGCACAGTTTTGAGATGTTATACTGTGCCTGAACAGGGGTTGCCTGGGTAGGGGCGAACAATGTTCGCCCCTACAATGCCGTTACCCGCCTTGCTGCCTCGTAGGGTGGCCAGTCCCCTGAACGCCGCTTCCCTTACCACACACTCAACCTTATAAAAAAGGAAGGAGCCGCCATGCAAAACACTGAACTCCGCCGCCGGGCGCGCCCGGTGCTGGACGCCCTGCGCACTTTGGCGCTGCAGGGGCGCACCCCGGTTTTGGGGCTGCGCAAAAAATCCTGTCCCTACCACAGCTGGGACACCGTGCAGGAGGACCCGGTCACAGCCCCCGGCTGGACGTCCTTTGCCCCCGGCGATGCTATCGGCGGCGTGGAGGCCCACTACTGCTTCCGGGGCGGCATCACCGCACCGGCGGGTGGCGCCGGGCGTCACCTTGTCTGCCTGGTCTCCACCGGCGCAACCGATATCTGGAACAACAACAACCCCCAGTTCCTCGCCTACTTAAATGGTGCGCTGGTCTGCGGGCTGGATGTCAACCACACCGAGTTTGACCTGACCCCCGCCGCTGCCGAGGGCCAGACCTGGCAGCTGGGACTGTATGCCTACTGCAACACCCCGGCCCAGGACGTCTTTTTAAAAGTCGAGACTGCCGTGCGGGACGATGAGATCACCGGCCTGTACTACGACCTGAAAGCCCCTTACGAGGTGCTTGTCCAGCTGGACGAGGGCGACACCAACGCCATCGGCATCGGGCGGTATCTGGAAAAAGCGCTGGATATGCTCGACCTGCGCGACCCGTACAGCGCCGCATTCTACGCCAGCGTCGCCGCCGCCCGCCGCTATATGAAAGAGGAATTTTACGAGAGCTTCTGCCAGCGGCAGCCGGTCACGGTGGACTGTGTCGGCCACACCCACATCGATGTAGCCTGGCTCTGGACGCTGGCCCAGACGCGGGAAAAGGCCATTCGCAGCTTTGCCACCGTCAACTACCTGATGGACCGCTACCCCGAGTACAAGTTCCTGTCCAGCCAGCCGCAGCTCTATGATTTTGTGCGCAAAGACTGCCCCGCGCTGTTTGAGAAGATCCGCGCCCGCGTCGCCGACGGCCACTGGGAACCGGAGGGCGGTATGTGGCTGGAATCCGACTGCAACATGGCCAGCGGCGAGAGTTTGATCCGCCAATTCCTGCACGGGCAGGAATTTTTCGGCCGGGAATTCGGCAAACAGGGGCACATCCTGTGGCTGCCGGATGCCTTCGGTTTCAGCGGCGCGCTGCCCCAAATTATGGCCCAGTGCGGCATGGACTGGTTCATGACTACCAAGATGGCCTGGAACGATACCAACTGTATGCCCCACGATCTGACCCGCTGGCGCGGCATCGACGGCACCGAGGTACTGGCCTACTTTATCTCCACCAAGGACTATGACAAGCGCCCCGACCGCAACCCGAATCCGAGCTTCAACACGACCTACAACGGCCTGCTGAACCCCAGGCAGGTCATGGGCTGCTGGCAGCGCTTTCAGGACAAGGAGCTGACCCAAGATGTGCTGCAATGCTATGGCTACGGCGACGGCGGCGGCGGTGTGACCGCTGAAATGCTGGAGATCAACCGCCGCATGGAGAAGGGCATCCCCGGTGCGCCCCAGACCCGCCTGACCCACGCGGCCCCCTACTTTGACAAATTGAAGCAGCACCTTGACGAGACGCAGGCCGACCTGCCCTGCTGGCACGGCGAGATGTACTTTGAGTACCATCGCGGCGTGTTCACCAGTCAGGGCCGCAACAAGCGGGCCAACCGCGCCGCCGAGTTTGCCAACCTGACCGCCGAGACCGCCGCTGCTCTGGCCGAAAGCCTGCGCACCGGCTATGCCTACCCCGCCGCCGCGCTGCACCGCAACTGGGAGCTGACCCTGCTGAACCAGTTCCACGATATTTTACCCGGCTCGGCTCTGGGCGAGGTATACGAAGTCTCGCAGCAGCAGTACGGCGAGATCCTTGCGTCCGATGCCAGAATTACCGATGACGCGCTGCACACCGTCGCGGCCCTCGTCAAGACCGACCGTCCCGGCGTGGTCGTGTTCAACCAGCTGGGCTTTGCCCGGGACACCGTCGTCCGCGTCGCCTGCGGGGCAAGCGGCATCACCGACGGCGGACACCCGCTGCCCTGCCATGCCGAAAACGGCGTGCTGACCTTTGTCGCCCAAAACCTGCCCGCCAAGGGCTGGCGGTTCTACCCCTTTGCCGACGCAGAACCCGAGACCCCCTGCGCCGAAGTCACCGAAAACGACGGCGGCTATATCATTGACACGCCGCTCTATCACATCGTATTCAACGGCTGCGGCGAGATCACCGCCCTGCTGGACAAGGAGGCCGGCCGCGAGCTGATCCCTGTCGGGCAGTGCGCCAACGAGCTGCAGCTGTTTGAGGACCGCCCCGACGAGTACGACGCTTGGAATCTGGAAAAATACTACCGCCGCCACCGCTTTGCGCTGGACGGTGCGGCCCGCCTGACCGTGGCCGAGAACAGCCCGGTCTGCTGCCGCCTGCATCTGGAACGCGCCATTTCCCGGTCGCAGTTCGTGCAGGATATCACCCTCTACCCCCACAGCCGCCGCATCGACTTTGCCACCCACATCGACTGGCACGAGCAGCATGTGCTGCTGAAAGCCGCGTTCCCGGTGGATATCTGCGCCGACCGAGCCCAGTATGACATCCAGTTCGGCAGCATCGCCCGGGACACCCACACCAACACCAGCTGGGACGAGGCCCGCTTCGAGGTCTGCGCCCATAAGTGGGCCGACCTGTCCGAGCCGGGCTACGGCGCGGCGCTGCTGAATGACGGCCGCTACGGCTATGATGTCCACGACGGCGTGCTGCGGCTCTCGCTGCTGCGGGCCGCCACCTATCCGGACCCCCACGCCGATCAGGGGGTCCACGACTTTACCTATGCGCTGCTGCCCCACCTGGGCGACTGGCGGCAGGGCGGAGTCATCCCAGCCGGGTACGACCTGAACGCCCCGGCGCTGCCTCTGGCCGTGGTCGCCCAACCCGCGGGCACGCTGCCTGCCGCGTACAGCCAGTTCCGCGTAGATGCCCCCAATGTCGTGTTGGAGACCGTGAAGAAAGCCGAGGATGGCTCCGGCCTGATTTTGCGCCTGTATGAAAGCTGGGGCACCCGCACCCGCGCGGCGCTGACCCTGCCGGACGATGCCGCTGCCGTGCGCTGCACGCCGATGGAACAGCCCTTACCCGGAGAAGAAGCCGTACAGCACAGCCTGCCGCTGACGCTGCATCCCTTTGAAATTTGCACAATCCATGTACAATTTGCGCAGTGACATTCACTGTGGATGCATGATTTTACAGTTTGCACAATTTCACAGTATTGCATTTGTGCGTTTTCGCCAAGGCGACGGTCAGATTTTGCGCCGCCTGCCAAAATCGCGCAAGAAATGCAATGCATTTTGGGACAAGCAAGCAAAAAAACGGTGGTATTTGCGCCTTTTGCAATGCTATACTAAGCACATCGAAGGGACCGGGCGGTGGAATCCCGGCCAAAATCCCGGCCAAAGAGAATAAAGGAGGAATGAATATGAAGAAGAAATCGTCGCTGAAGCACACCGGCGCATTCTGGGCGTTCTGTGCGCCCTGCTGCATTTTGTTCGGTGTCTTTTTCCTTGTGCCGCTTGTGCTCAGCATCGCTTTTTCCTTCACCAACTATGACGGTTGGAAAACCATTGACTTTGTGGGTCTGACAAACTACATTACATTGTTTAAAGACTCCAAGTTCTATCTGTCCCTGGGGCGGACGCTGCTGTACACGGTCTGCACGCTGCCGTTCCGCGTCATCATCCCGCTGCTGGTGGCGGTACTGCTCTGCTCTAAGCGCGTTGCCGCCAAGAGCCTGACCCGCACGATGGTCTACATCCCCGTTCTGATGAGTGCGCTGGTCGTTGGTATCACCATCAACTGGATGTTCAGCCAAGAGTACGGCCTTGTAAACTTTATCATCCGTTCGCTGGGCGGCACCGCACTGGAATGGTCGCTGAACCCGCGTCTTGCCACCTTTGTCATCGCGTTCGCATCGGTTTGGGCGTCCATCGGCTTCAACATGATCCTCTACATCGGCGGTATCAACAGCATTTCCAATGATCTGTATGAGGCTGCTACCATCGACGGTGCCAGCGGTGTGCAGGCCTTCTTCCGCATCACAGTCCCGATGCTGGCTCCCACGACATTCATGGTTGTGCTGCTGTCCACCGTCAACCTGCTCAAAGAGTACGCTCTGGTCCAAGGTATCACGCAGGGCGGCCCCGGCCTGAGCACTACCTTTATTATCCAGTACATCTTCGACAAGGGCTTCAACCAGATGCAGTACGGTTATGCTTCGGCCATTTCTACCGTTGTCATGATCATCTTTGCCCTGATTGCCTTTGCCCAGTTCAAGGTCAATAACGGAGGTGAAACCTGATGAAAGACAAGCACGTCAGCATTCCAATGACGATCCTTTCTCTGGCAATCGGCATCATCGTGATTTTCCCCATTATCTGGCTGGTGCTCAGCTCCTTTAAGCCGTCCGGCGAGCTGTTCACCTACCCGCTGCATATGTTCCCCTCCGCCCCGACGACGGAGCATTATAAGTCCGTTCTGGACGGCGGCTTCATGGGCTATGTGAAGAACAGCCTGTTTCTGGCTGTGGTCGGCACCCTCATCACACTGCTTATCAGCGCCATGTGCGGTTATGCGCTGGCCATCTACCGCTTTGAGATCAAGTACGTCAACCTCGTGTTCGGCGTGTTCCTGCTGGGCACCCTGATCCCCGGTGAGACGCTGACCGTCCCCCAGTTCAGCGTTATCAGCGCCATGGGCCTGTACAACAACATCTGGGGTGTCATCCTGCCTGTTGTCACCACCACGACCGGTATCTTCATGTACCGCCAGCACTATATGTCGCTGCCGCTGTCCCTCGTTGAGGCCGCGCGTATCGATGGTGCCAGCGAGTGGAAGATCTTCTCCCACATCATGCTGCCTCTGGGCTCCAATGTCACCATCACGCTGACGATCTTCAGCTTCATGTGGCGCTGGAATGACTACATCCTGCCGCTGCTGGTTTTGTCTGACCAGAAGAAGTACACGATCCAGATTGCCATCAAGAACTTCATCGGCAACACCGGCGTGGACTGGAGCTCGATTCTGGCGGCATCGGTTCTGTCCATCCTGCCTATCGTCATTCTCTTCATGATCCTGCAAAAATACATTGTCGGCGGTGTCTCCGCCGGCGGCGTCAAGGGCTGATCTTCAAGCCGCTTATCAACAGATGCCCTCCGGCTAACCGGAGGGCATTTTTTCAAGGAGGTCTTGCTATGAAATACGGTTGCCGCGCCCACGATTACGGCTGCTTTACTGCACAGGAACTCGCTAAAGTGTTAGCTGACAACGGTTACAATGCAGCGCAGTTGGCCATGCCCAAGGCTATACAGGGCATTAAAAGTCTTGTTGCTGTCACCCCGGAGCAGCTTGAAGATGTCCGCAGCGCTTTTGCTGCCGCCAACATTGAAATCACGGTGCTGAGTTGCTATCAGGATCTCAGCAACCCAGATGCAGAGGTGCGCAGAAGCGCTGTATCCAGTGTATTTTCAGCCCTGAAATGCCAAGTCACACTCGGCGCCGGGCAGGTTGGCAGTGAGAGTGCCTGCCGTGATCTTTCCCCTGAGGAAAAGGCGGCTACCCTACCGCTGCTGACCGACAGCATCCTGCGTATTGTTGAGCGGGCTGCACAAATCGGTGGCTGCTTTGCACTGGAGCCTGTCTATACCCACACGCTGGGCACGCTTGAAGCGTTGCAAAAGCTGAAGGAAACTGTGGCAGATCCCCAGCATTTCCATATCATTTTTGATCCAGTCAATGTACTGACGGCCGATACTGCCGCACATCAGGCCGTATTTTGGCCCGGCTGGTGCGAGGTCATAGGCAAAGATTTGGCCTGCATCCACATGAAAGATGCCCTATTTGTTCCCAACGCCCCGCGTATCCCCACCCCGCTTGGCGAGGGGCAGATGGACTATACCATTTTGCGAGGCTGGCTGCATCGAGAGCACCCTGATGCTGCCCTGCTGCGGGACGAGGTGATCCTCTCCGCCGCACAGCGGGATTTGAACTTTATCCGTGCCATGTGAATGCCATTTGCTCTTTTGTGTTCTTATCCATTGAGTGCATAGTTACCGCAGCGCCAGACACATCTCCCAAGCAAAAAGAGCCCTGACTGTCAGGGCTCTTTTTCATTGTAAATGATACTATTTCCACCCTCGGGCGGTGGGGTCCAGCATCTCGGCAGCGGAATAGAGCAGCGCATTGCAGATAGCAGCTGCTACGGTGCTGCCACCCTTGCGTCCCATCGCAACGATGGCCGGCACACCATACTGCTCGCAGACAGCCAACAGTCGCTCTTTGCTTTCAACTACATTCACAAAGCCGACCGGCACACCGATGACAAGCGCCGGGCGCAAACCCGTCTCGATCTCCTCTGCGATGGCAAGCAGCGCCGTGGGCGCGTTGCCAACCGCCAGCACCGCGCCGGGATACTGCTGTGCAGCAAGGTGCATGGCAGCCACCGCCCGGGTAGTTCCGGCCGCTCTGGCTGCCTCAGCCACGGCGGGCTCCGCCATAAAACAGAGGGCCCTACCCCCCAGTCTGGCAAGACCCGGCTTGGTAATGCCCGCCAGCGCCATATTCGTGTCGGTAATGATCGTTGCGCCTGCATGCATTGCCGCCACACCGGCTGCGGCGGCTCCCGGCGTGAACTGCAGATTCTCCGCATAGTCGAAATCTGCCGTGGTATGGATGACCCGCTTGACAACGGCAGCGTTCTCCGGCGGAATATCCGCACCCCGCGCCTGCAGTTCTTCGGTAATAATGGCCATGCTCGTCCGCTCAATATCCGCGGGCAGGTGATGCTGCGGCGTCATAGGCTTGCTCCCTTCGGATTTTTCAGTCCCATTGCGGCATATACCGCATCCATATTCAGCGCACGGCGCACACCGTCCGCGAGCCGGTCAAACTGCTGCTCGCGGTAGGTTTCCATTGACAGCGGCGCAGCCTGCTCCGGCGCAATGCCCCGGCGGCGGCAGAGATAGGCCGCCAGTTGCTCGGTCAGTTCACCCGAGTCAAACAAGCCGTGGAGATAGGTTCCAAACACATTGCCCTCCACGCAGCCCTCGGGCGTGCCGTCCGCCATGGTGCAGAAGGGCGCGCCGTTCACCGCAGTGCGCCCGGTGTGGATCTCATATCCGGTCAGCGCAGCCCCCGCAAAGGGTGCGGCAGCGCGGGCCGTCACCTGCGCACGGCGCTTTTCGGCGGTGAATACCGTCTCTGTCGGCAGCAGACCCAGCCCGCGCAAGGTGCGGGGCGTACCGCCTTCGCAGCCCTCTGGATCCGACAGTGTATGGCCCAGCATCTGATACCCGCCGCAGACCCCCAGCACCGGCGTGCCGCCGGCCGCCAGCTTTTGCAGGGCAGCCTCCAGACCGGACTGGCGCAGCCAGAGCAGATCCTCCACCGTATTTTTGGTGCCGGGCAGAAGCACCAGATCGGGCGCGCCCAGCTCACGCACGGTGCGCAGATAGCGCACACCCAGCAGCGGGTGCTGCTCCAGCGGGATAAAATCGGTAAAATTGGAGATATGCGGCAGCCGCACGATTGCCACATCCAGCGGCTTTACGGTCTTTTTGCGGCAAAGCCGTTCGGAGAGGGAGTCCTCATCCTCAATATCTGCATCCAGATACGGCACAACGCCCAGCACCGGCAGCCCGGTTTTGTCCTCCAGCATGGCAAGGCCGGGGCGCAGGATCTCAACATCACCACGGAATTTATTGATGATAAGCCCCTTGATGCGGCTTCGCTCCCGCTCCTCAAGCAGCGCAACCGTTCCGTACAGCTGGGCAAACACCCCGCCGCGGTCGATATCCCCCGCCAGCAGCACCGGCGCATCGACCAGCTCTGCCAAGCCCATATTGACAATGTCATCCGCCTTCAGATTGATTTCGGCCGGGCTGCCGGCGCCCTCGATGACAAGAATGTCATATTCCTCGGCAAGGCTGTTGTAGGCGCGCAGTATATCAGGGACCAGCGCGCGCTTATGGCGGAAGTATTCCGCTGCGGGCATATTCCCGCGCACCTCACCGTTGACGATGACCTGACTGCCGACATCGCTGCTGGGCTTGAGCAGGATCGGGTTCATCCGCACATCGGGTTCAATGCCCGCTGCCTGCGCCTGCACGACCTGCGCACGGCCCATTTCGAGGCCGTCACGGGTCACAAAGCTGTTCAGCGCCATATTCTGGCTTTTGAACGGTGCCGTTTTGTAGCCGTCCTGCGCCAGAATCCGGCAGAGCGCCGTGCAGAGCAGGCTTTTGCCAGCGCCGCTCATCGTGCCCTGCACCATGATACATTTTGCCCGGCTCATGCAAGTACCTCCTTCATGATGGCAAGCAGCTTGGTGTTTTCTTCCGCCGTGCGCACAGCGGTTCGATACCAGCCATCATCCAGACCCGGGTAGTTGCCGCAGCTGCGCACCACCGCGCCGTGCTGCCGCAGCTTTTCGCCAAAGTCTGCCGGGGCGCGGAACAGCAGATAGTTGGCCCGGCCCTCGATAACATACAGTCCCAATGCCCGCAGCCCGGCAGCCAGCCGGGGCCGCTCGGCCTCGATCAGCGCGCGCACCTCCTCGGCGTAGGCACTCTCCTGCAGTGCTGCCAGCCCGGCTGCCTGCGCCAGACCGGAGACCGCCCACGGCTGCCCCGCCGCCTGCATACCGGCAAGCAGAGCCGTATCACTGCACAGCGCATAGCCCAGCCGCACCCCCGCCATAGCGTAGAGCTTGGTGAAGGCCTTTAGGATCACAAGCTTCGGTGCATCGTTTAAAAATCGTTCTGCCGTCAGTGCATCCCTGTCAGGCAGAAAGTCGAGGAAGCATTCATCCACGACCAGTACCGCACCACAGTCGGCACAGCGGCTGATGAGCCTTTCCACCAGTGCAGGCGGTGTCACCTGCCCGGTGGGATTGTTAGGCTGGCAGAGAAACACCATGTCCGTTTCCTCGGTCACAGCCTGCACAAAATCCTCTGTCACCGCAAAATCGTTTTCCTCGTCCAGCAGAAACCGCTCGACCGTGCATCCGACCATATCCAGCGCGGCAGCATACTCGGCAAAGGTGGGGGCAGGCAGCAGCGCACGGCGCGGCTGCACAGCCAGCACCAGACGGAAGATCAGATCGGCAGCCCCGCTGCCGCACAGGATGTGCTCTATCGGCACGCCCTCAGCGGCAGCAAGGGCGGCGCGCAGCTCCCGGCAGAGAGGGTCCGGGTAGCGATCCGCTGTCGGCAGCGCTGCCGAGATAGCCGCAGCCACCCCATGCGGCAGCCCCAACGGGCTGACATTTGCCGAGAAATCCAGCGCATCCCGGCCAAATTCTGCCCGGTAGCCCGCCCAATCACCGCCATGGACCAACTTCATACAAACTCTCCTCACATCATCAAAGCAAATCGGACGGCCAGCCCGATTATGAGCGCGAGCACGCTCTCGGTGTACATCATCCGATCCGCCCGCAGAATATCCTCCGGCTCGATGGGCCGCAGTGCATCGCCGATGGTCGGCTTATCGTAATAGACGCCGAAGTAGTACGCCGGGCCTGCCAGCTGAACGCCCAACGCCCCCGCGCAGGCACTCTCGGTCTGGGCGCTGTTGGGGCTTGCGTGGTTATGACGGTCGCGCCGCCAGATACGCCACGCCCCTTTTGCACTGCCGCCGGCCAGCGCTGCCGCCGCCACCCACAAAAGGGCAGCCAGACGGCTGGGCAGCCAGTTCGCGGCATCGTCCAATTTTGCGGCACAGCGGCCAAAATACAGGTATTTTTTATTTTTATAGCCGAGCATGCTGTCCATCGTGTTGATAGCCTTGTAGGTCAGCGCCAACGGTGCACCGCCGATAAGCATGTAAAACAACGGTGCAATGACGCCGTCGCTTGCATTCTCGGCTACGGTCTCCACGGCGGCCTTCGTCACGCCTTCCGCCGTGAGATTCTCGGTATCACGGCCAACGATCCGCGCCACAGCCCGGCGGGCGGCGGGCAGGTCGCCTTTTGCCAGCTCCTTATAAACATTCCGGCTTTCCTGCACAAGCCCCCGCGCCGCGAGTGCCTGCGCGCACCAGAACATCTGAACAGCCAGCCCCGCCAGCGGGTGCAGCCGCGCGGCCAGCGTGCAGACCGTTCCCGTTACAGCCAGCGTCCCCAGCGGCAGCACAGCTGCCACGATCCCGCCGCCGAGCAGCTCCCCCCGGGGCGTTTTGGGTAAGACGGCCCGCAGGCGTTTTTCCAGCGCCGAGATGCACCGCCCCATCCATACGACCGGGTGGGGCAGCCATGCCGGGTCCCCAAACACAGCATCCAGCACAAAGCCGCCCGCCACCGCAACGCCGGTCAGCATGTAGCCTCCTTTGTGTACTGCACGGTCTTTACAAGGTGCAGGATATGCTGCGTTTTCCAGTCCCGGGCGTCCAGCACAAAGCCGCCCGCATTGGGCGCGCACCACTCGTAGTAATCCCGGTGCGGCACAGCATAGCGATCCAGCGCCGCCATCTGGGTGCCGCCGTGCGCCAGAATGACCAGCATCTGCTCCTCCTCTGCCAAGGCCTGATCCACAAGGGCTGCAAAGGTCGTGCAGATGCGCTCACAGAACTGATCCTTCCGCTCGCCGTCCGGGCAGCGGCGCTCACAGTTGGAGGCGACCCACGCCAGATAGTCAGGGTCATGCTCCATCTCAACATAGCTGCGCCCCTCAAAGCTGCCGAAGCACATCTCCTTCAGCCCATCGACCGGGATAAGCTTCGCGTTGGGGAACAGGACCTGCGCGGTCTGCGCTGTACGCTGCAGCGTAGAAATATAGACGACCTTCGGATCAATGTCCGCACGGCGCAGCTCTCTGCACCCCTCCTCCGACAGAGGAATATCCCGCTGCCCCTGATAGCGCTTCTGGGCATTATATTCCGTCAGACCGTGCCGCAAAAGATAGATCAGCATTTCGGCAGTTCTCCTTTCAAAATCGTGGGCAACCCGCAGAACATCTGCACAACGCAGTCTGCCCGGGCCGCCAGCAGGCAGGCCAGACGGCCCGCAGCCTCGCGGCGGGCGCGTTCGGCGGGGTCGATGGGCACGATACCGCCGCCCACCTCGGTAGCTGTGACCACATCATAGGCGGCCAGCTCATCGGCCAGCGCCTGCAGCCCGGCCATTTCTGCGGCGCGGTCCTGCACCTCATAGATCTGCCGCCCGCCAAACTGCGCAGCAAATGTGCGCTTGCCGCTATAAAGCGGCCCCGTGATAAAAAGCATTTACAGCACCCCCAGCCATTGGCTGGCAGCCAGTGCCGCCAGCATCCAAAGCTCGCATTTTTGCAGGAACCACCCGGCCAGATCACCGGTCGTACCGCCAAACTGCCTGACAGCGACCCGGTGATACCGTGCAAACACCAGCCCTGCCGCCAGCAAAAGCGCCCAGCCGCCCAAAGCCAGAATCCCCACCGCCCACAGCAGGCAGCCTGCCGCCAAAACACGGCAGACCGTCCGGCGGTCCGCAGCCGTTGCAAAGGTGTGGGCCAGCCCTGTATTTTTGGCCAGCGGGAACGCTGCCACCGCCAACCCGGACAGCATCCGCTCCCCCATCAGGGCCAGCGTCCAGAGCACACCCGTGCGCGGTGTAAACTGTACACAGGCGCACAGCATCAGATATGCAGCAAAATAGCTGCACAGCCGTATAACGGCAAAGGCTCCGCAGTGGGGATCCTTTAATATGGCAAGCTTTTTCGCGGTATCACCGTAGCTTGCCAGTGCATCGCAGGTGTCGGCATAGCCGTCCAGATGGATGCCCCCGGTGACCCAGACCGGAATCAGACAGAATCCGGCCGCATGGGCCGCATCGGGCAGCGGCAGCGCCCCGCACAGGCACCACAGCGCCCCGCAGATTACCCCCACCAGCGGAAACGCACAGAGCGCATACCGCATATTTTTTTCGTTCCAGTCAAACTGCGGCACCGGCAGTGCCGAAAACATGGCAAGTGCCACCGCAACGGTCTGAAATACTATCATCGCTTCGTTCCTTTATAGTAGACAGGAATGCCGCACACGACCCGCACGACCGTGTCTGCGCGCTGGGCGGCGGCATTGTTGATCTTGGCCAGCGTGCGCAGATACCGCTCGGTATCGCCTGCATACACGGTGCCGCCGCTGAACACCTCATTCGTCACAAGGATCAGTTCCTCACACTGCGCCCGCAGCGCTTCGATTCCCCGCAGCACGGCATCGACAGCGGCCTCCCCCGCCCCGGCCGGATCGTACAGCTCGTTGGCTGCCAGATTGCCGAGATCCTCCAGCAGCACGGTGCCGCGCTGCGGTAAAGCAATGGCTTCAAGCCCACGCGGGCACTCCACCGTGGCAAACTGCTTTTGTTGGCGCATGGCGCGATGCCGCGCGACCCGTGCTGCGCACTCGGCGTCCCACACCTGCATCGTAGCAAGATAGGTGCGCGGCAGCGGGCCTTGCATGCAGAGTGACTCCGCAAACGCGCTTTTTCCGCTGGCCGCGCCGCCGATGACCAGCGTCAGCATTGCGGTGTGTACGGCGCGATGCCGCCCTCCGCAAAGGAATAGCAGCCATGATAGACCGCAAGCGCCATATCCCACAGCGGCAGGCTCGCTACAGCCCCCGTGCCCTCCCCCAGATGCAGATCTGCGGTGATAAGCGGTTTTTTGTGCAGTTCCTCCAGCACCAGCCGGGCGGCCGGCTCTGCCGAGACATGGCTGGCAAACACAGCCTTATCCGCACCCGGGCAGAGGCGGACGGCGCAGAGTGCGGCCACGCTGCTGATAAAGCCGTCCATCACGATAGGTATCTGCTCAAGTGCGCCGCCCAAAAACACACCGCACAGCCCGGCAATATCAAAGCCGCCCAGCGCCGCCAGCACCCCCAGCGGGTCCGCGGCGTCTGGGTGGTTGCGGGCAATGCCGCGTTCTATCGCATCTATTTTGCGGTGCAGTCCTGCGTCGGAAAGTCCCGCGCCGCGCCCGGTCATCTCGGTCACAGGGCGGCCCAGCAGCACGCTGGCCACGGCGCTGGACGTCGTTGTGTTGCCGATGCCCATCTCCCCCGTCGCCAGCAGCTGTGCGCCGCTCTGCTTCTGCGCGCGCACCAGCGCGATGCCCGCGGCGATGGCCTGCACGGCCTGTGCGCGGGTCATAGCCGGGCCGGTGGTAAAGTCAGCCGTGCCCGCAGCAATGCGGCAGTCCGCCGCGCCGGGCACGGGTGCGCCCGCAATGCCCATGTCGACGGGCACGACGTCGCAGTGGGCCGCAGCGGCCATACGGCAGACGCTCGTGCGGCGGACGGTCAGGTTTTCGAGCACGGCGCGGGTCACGGAGGCATCGGTCTGGCTGACGTCCTGCGCCACAACGCCGTTGTCCGCGCAGAGCACCAGCACCGCGCGGCGGCTGACATCCGGCACAGGGTTGCCGGTCAGCGCAGCGGCATCCTCGACCATGGCTTCCAGCCGACCCAGTCCTCCCAAAGGCTTTGCCAGCGCAGCCCAGTGGGCGTGGGCTGCGGCGCGAGCGGCCTCGTCCGGCGGGGTAACGGCTGCAAGCAGGTTTTTCAGTTCGTTTTCGGTCATGATGTTTCCTTTATATAATGTTCGGCTGCAGCCGCAAAGCGCTTCGGCAGCGGCGTACCTGCCCAGTAGAGATGCGGAAAACCCGCGTAGAGACTTGCATTGGCAAAGCCGCACGCCCACTGCCGCCCGTTTGCCTTGGCAGCGGTGAACGCATCGCCGTTTTCGGTGGAGTCCCAGTGGTGGAACTCGTGGACGGGCAGGGTCTCCCCCGCGCGGAACAGCATACTGTCGGCGCGGGCGGTCAGGCGGGCGTAGCCGAACCGCACAAGCTGCCCGACCTTGAAGCCCTGCCCGGGCAGCACGCCCGCCATCGTGTGGGGCGTGCCGTCGGCGTCCTGTAATGTCCGGCCCAGGTACAAAAAGCCGCCGCACTCGGCCACGGTGGGCAGACCGCCCTGCACGGCGCTTTTTACGGCGGCACGCAGGGGGGCGTTCGCAGCCAGCCGGGCGGCGTACAGCTCGGGGTAACCGCCCGGCAGGTAAAGCCCGCCGATGTTATCCGGCAGAGCCGTGTCGGCCAGCGGGCTGAAAAAGCACAGCTCCGCGCCGTTTTCCCGCAGTGCCTCCAGCGTTTCGGCGTAGGTAAAGCAGAACGCGGCGTCCCTTGCCACGGCAAGGCGCACCCGCGGCGGGGGCACCGTGCACGGCACAGCGGCGGGCGCAGGGCGGTCAAACAGGGTGTGCAGCAGCGGCCAGTCGATGGTTTGCTGCGCGGCATCGGATAAGAGCTGTATCTTGCGCTGCAGATCGTCGATCTCGGCGGCGGTTTTCAGACCGAGGTGGCGGCTTTCTATCGCGGCCTCGGGCAGCGGCGGCAGGCAGCCGACCACGGGCAGACCAGTCTCTTTTTCGAGCATCGGCTTCAGCAGAGCGCACAATCCTTGCGTACAATCATTGAGCAAAATTCCCGCGATATGGTGCGGTGTGCGGAACGCCGTCAGCCCGCGCAGCTCCGCCGCCAGCGTCAGGCTTGCCCCCTTGGGCCGCACAACGAGCAGTGCGGGCAGGTCCAGTGTATCGGCCAACTGCCACGCGCTGGCCGTGTCGGTCACGCCGCCAAGGCCGTCGTAGTAGCCCATGGCCCCCTCGACGACTGCCGCGCCGTGCCCCGCCGCGTGCCGGGCGTAGAGTGCGCGGGCGGTCTGCGGTGCAGAGAAAAACAGGTCGAGATTGTGGCTTTCGACGCCCAGCACCGCGCGGTGGAACATCGGGTCGATGTAGTCCGGCCCCGACTTAAACGCGCAGGGGGTCAGGCCGCGGGCAGTCAGCACCGCCAGCAGCGCACAGGCTGCCGTTGTTTTTCCGTTGCCGGAGCGGGGTGCAGCCAGAACCAATTGCAGCATTTTTACTCCCTCGCGATCAAGAAAACCGGGTTGTTCGCCATGAGCAGGTGCAGGCTGCCCGCCGCCCGGCTGCGGCTGACTGCGATTTGTGTGACCTGGGCGGTCAGGCCGTGGGCCGTCAGGGCCGCAACGGCCTCCTGTAAGGTTTCCAGCGCAATGGCGCTGATACAGAGCCGTGCATCGGGGTTCGCGGCCAGCGCGGCATCGACGACAGCCCGCAGACTGCCCTTGCTGCCGCCGATAAAAACAGCGTCCGGCGCGGGCCAGCCTGCCAGTGCGGCGGGGGCAAAGCCCTCGGTGAGGTGCAGATTTTGCACCGCAAATTTTGCGCGGTTCTGACGGATAAGGTCACAGGCTTCCGCGTCGCACTCCACGGCGCAGACCCAGCCCGCAGGGGCGGCCAGCGCCAGCTCCACACTGACGCTGCCGGTGCCCGCGCCCACATCCCAGAGGGTATCTGTGGGGCGCACAGCCAGCTTGGCCAGCGCGGCAGCGCGGACCTCCTGCTTGGTCATCGGCGTTTTGCCGCGGATGAACGCTGCATCGGGCAGGCCGGGCGTGCGGCGCAGGGGCGCGGGCACATTTTCCACAAGCAGGACACTGAGCGGTGCAAAGTGCTGTGCGGCCAGCTCCTGCGCCCTGCCGGTCACAAGCCGCTGGGACGGCGTGCCGAGGTTCTCCCCCACCGTGGCCGCAGCGCCGCCCAGCCCGGCAGCCGCCAGCTGTTGGCAGAGCGTCGCGGGGGTCTCGCTGCCGCCGGTCAGGAAAAAGGTTGTCCCGCCTGCGCGGCAGGCGGCCACCGAGTCACAGGCACACCCGTGGGCGGAGACGAGCCGCCAGCCCTGCCACGGGCGGCCCAGTGCCGCGGCCAATAATTGCACGCTGGAAACGCCGGGCAGCACCGTGTACGGCAGACCCGCGTCGTCCAATGCGCGGCAGAGCGCCGCCGCGCCGGAGTAGAAGCCCGTGTCGCCGCTGAAAACCACCGCGGCCTCCGCGCAATCTGTCTGCCGCAGCAATGCGCAAATTTCGTCCGTTTTATAGAGGGCTGTGCGGTTTGCCGTGCAGCCCTCGGGCAGGTTTTCCAGCAGGCGGCGCGCGCCGATGATCAGCTCCGCTCCGCGCAGTGCCTCCTGCCCCGCCGCTGTCAGGCTGCCGGGCGCTCCGCTGCCCATGCCCACCAATGTGATCTTCATAAAAGCTCCCTGCATCGCTGTAAAATTGTGTCAGCGGTCTCGCCCGCGTCGTCCGGGCGGCGCAGCACAATGAGCTGCACGCCGCACCGGGCGGCGGCCTCGGCCTTTTCGGCAAAGCCGCCC
>OLJB01000431.1_pt1 | contig 26236 bp, 24 predicted proteins | sample 1601391 | NCBI WGS metagenome assembly OLJB01 (sample SAMN01915215, study PRJEB22387) | human gut metagenome | isolation source: stool | host: Homo sapiens | place: USA | reverse complement strand
GTACAAGTCTATTTGACATTAATGATGTCTATATCCTGTTTTATTAAATGTGTCTTTGTGCATTAAGAAACCATTGAAAATCTTATAAATAACATCGAAGTTAACACCTAACATTGCAACTGGAAGACCGATTGCTAAACCAGCTTCCATTCCACGTCCTGTCGAACATGCAATAGCCGTTGCAATAATAGCAGCTACAGGATAATCTGGCATTGAAGATCCACCAACAGCTACAACACCCATAGACATTAACTGAAGTGTTGCACCAATATATAATCCTGTTGCAACATCTCCCATAATCAATCCTACTAACCAACCACAAACAATTGTATTAAACGCAAACAATTGAAGGGTAACAGTATCAGTCATTTTCCAATACGCGACCAACGTAATTAAGATAATTTGAACGGCAGTCATAATTTTTACTCTTCTCCTTTATAAATTTTATAAGCTGATTTTTGAAGTTAATGGCTCAGCCTTATCTGTAGTTGTAAATTGAACATCTACTTTTGTACCATTTTCAATTAACTTTTTGTAAGTTTCTTTTTGTGAATCCAAAATACTAGCACGTGAACTTACTGGAGTTCCCTCTGTCTTATTATTACGAGTGATACCCACTACGATACGAGGAATCTTTTGTCCTGCTTCTTGTAAGTGTAAGAATATTTCAGGCTTTTCACAAACAATGAAAACTTTGTGACTATCATATTTTCCAGCTTTGAAATTATTAATAGCTGTTTCTTCAGTGATGATAGAACAAGCCATACCTGCTGGTTTTCCTAATCGCATGCTTTCTTTAATGATAGGATCATTTGCAGTCTTATCATCAATAACCATAACACGTTGTGCTCCTGATTGAGGTGCCCACATAGTGGCTACAATTCCATGCAATAAGCGATAATCAATTCTTCCTAAAACAATACTCATATTAATTATCTCCTTTCTTGTTTTCACCCTTTATATAGCAAAAGTCGTGCCAACTTGTGTCTTTTGAATCAAAATTATTCATTTTAAGCCTAATAAAGCGATTATTTTATTCAAAAATTTTTTAAAATTATTTTTTTAACACTCTAAATTCCATCCACAGACACTAATCACAGACACTAATTTCTATTCTGTCGTTCATTTCTATTCTAAATTAAAAAGAACTACCTTGTCGATAGTTCAATTTCAATATTTGGACACTGTTTAGAATTCAATACATACTGAATATTCTTAGAATCCGATTGCTCATAAAAATGAATAGCTTTATCCAGTCCAATTGATAAACTCTTTCGCTTTATCAATCTCTCTTTTAGTATACTTGGATCTACATTTAGAAATACTGAATCATCACACAAAGGTAACAACTCATTCCAAGGTTCATCTTTAGATAATAGATAGTTTCCTTCAATTAGTACTATATCACTTTGAATATATACCTGATTCTCAATTGGATCATGAACCATTCGAGAATATACTGGCCAGAAACAATCTTCCTCTTTTGTTTTTAAAATATAAGATTTTAATTTTTCTACATCAAACGTATTACGACTCCCTTTTTCATTCAATAAATCATGTTTTTTCAAATAATCATTATAAAAATGAAATCCATCCATTCCAATTGTTTGAAATGTACAAGAAGCATTTAATGATTTAAATAACTCTTCCAAAAATAAAGCCAAAGTACTTTTTCCACTTCCTGGACAAGCTGCCAAATATACTATGACTCTTCTTTTCTTTGTTTCATATAAATGAATCCATCTGTGTAGTAATGGAATCAATACATCATTTATATCATTTGAACTGTAATATGCATTTACTTCATTGCCATTCACAATGAATTTATTCATCGTCTTCATTTGATTGTGACTCTTTCATGTTATTGATGTACATATAAATATATTCCGCTTCTTCTACAGGAATATCTATACGATAATACTTTTCTACTTTTTGGAATGACTCTTTTAATTGATAATAGAATTCCTTAAACAACAAAGAACACTCGTCGATTGATTTTGTATATACATCAATGCCTTCTTTCAATACAAGTCTTTCAATCAAACAACAAATATGTACATATAATCCAAAACAGATATTGTTAGAGAATACTATGTTCATCTCCCTTTGAAGAACATTCAATGAATCCGCTACATATTCCAATAACTTATCTGGATTCAAGAAAGTCAAACTCATAATAATATTCGTTAAAGAGAAGTTCTTTAATAAGTTTTGTTGGAATTGATTCATTTCTGCAGGTGTAATCATACCTTCAAAATAAGTCCATAGAAAATCGAATGATTCATTCATAATAAAGTTTTCTAGAGAGACAAACTTTAAATTAGGAATCTTAGGATCTAATGTTCCAATTATACAAATCACTTCATAACGATCAAAGAAATCCGATTCCAATTGATTTTTTACCAACGTAGAATAATCATACGTCAAGACTTTAACAGGAATCTTTTCAGGTAAAGACTCCTCTAAAATCTCTTTTAATTTTTCAGCCGTACCCATTCCCGTTGCACAAGAACATAAAATAATTTTTTCTTTTTCTTTGCGTTCCGTAATTTTGTAATTTGTATCCAACATTCCAATAGACTCATCAAAAATGTGCTTCAATGGCTCATTTTTACTTATGCCCTCACCAACGAACAACGCAAATTTAGTTGAAACATTGTTTGCGATGGCAATGTTAAAATTGGTTGTATGTGATAAATGATCATATATTTTTTCTAAAGATCCCATATCCACCAATAAAATCAAATCTTTTATTTTCGTATATCTATCAATAAAAGATTTTAACTTAACCAATATTTGGTCTGTTGTTGTATCCAAAGGCATATCAATTGCCTCAAACACATATTGTCCCAACATTTCATTTACACTGGAAGCTATTGAAGAAGCTGTCGCATATCCATGGGCAAGTATCACACCTACTCTTTGTTGCTGTTCAGATAATGTTAAAGCTTTAGATAAATATAACGCTAAACACGACAAGAAGAACTCATTCACATATAAATTTAAATGTGATTCTATCAATTCATTCATTGCTGAAACAAGTTTATATTCATTCACATAATATTTCTTGATTAAACCAATAAAAACATCATAAGAATCTGTATTTAATTTAGAGTATGTAGAATAATTAGAAAAATAATCCACTAAATACATACAAATCACATTAATATCTTTATCTTTTAAATTACATCGATACTTTTGATTCACCATTTCAATGATTGCTTTTAAAGAATCAATAATATTTATGTTTGAAGCATATAGTTCACTCTGATCAGAGAATAAAATCTGATTAATTTGTTTACTTACATGTAAATAAATATGATCAAAATACTCATCAATCAAGATTTCATTATTTTGAAGCTTAACCGTCCATTTATCTACTTCTTTTAATACTGTTTTATCTGTATCCTTTTTCGATTCCTCTTTTAATTGATCAATTGTCAACACATGATGTTCCATAAACGAAATCGTGCGATTTGCAAAATTCAATGTATTCGGTAAATGTAAATTATTAATTTCGATATATTCTTTATTCTTATTCATAAATAAAGCTGTCATACATGTTTGTCGAATACAGTTTTCTAATTCTCCAACATTCCCTTCAAAAACAGTATTTAATAACGTTTGATAAGCCAATGAAGAAATTCTAATTTCCTTTTGGATTTGTTTTGATTCATATTCCAGTAAATAAACAATCAAATCCGCCTTTTCCTTTAATCCACGCTGTTCCAAAGATGGTATATGAATTTGAATAGGTATACGTCTTAACAATGTTTTCAATAAAGCTTTCTTTGGATCTTCTGTTGTCGCAAACACTAAAAACACATTTGAATGATAAACATTTTCATTATCACCAATCTGCCTGTAACTTCCATTATCCATAAACAAGAATAACTTTTCCTGGCATTCAGGTTTTAAACAATGCACTTCATCTAAAAACAACACACCACCATCCGCTTGATGAATCAAACCAGGATTATCATGGTCTGCACCAGTAAAAGCTCCCTTTTTATATCCGAATAAATAGGCGGTTAAAAGTTCTGGGTTATTGGCATATTCTGAACAATTGACATGGACAAATTCAGCATCCTTTTTTAAAATCCCCTGATTGATTCCATACTCATATATTTTTCTTGCAATTAAACTCTTTCCTGTTCCTGTTTGCCCATACAATAATGTTGGTAACCCATTAGGTGGATAACTAATACTAGCTTTACAAGTTTCAACAACGCCTCTTAAAGAACCATCATATCCATTCAAAGCTTGAAAATCTTTTTTATCTTCCACTTCTAAAAATTCCATTAATTCTTCAATAGATCCAAAAATATTTTTAGGAAGAGAAGTATTATATTGTTTTGAAATTACTTCTTTATCCAAAAAGAGTACTGGGCGAGAATTAATTTTAATTAAAGCCCCTGTATTATAGTAATCATTCAAATTTTGTGAGACCCAATTTCGTGAAAACCCCAATACTTTACCTACAATAAGCGCACTGTTTTTTTCATATTCTCCACTAATTGTATTTTCCTTTATATACTCACTAAGTTTTGTTTCCATAATCTACTCCAATGTTTTCATAGCCTCCATGATTTGCGGATATGTTGCTAAACCAGAATGGAATGCTGTTGCACCACCACAAGCTGTCGCAAGTTTTAATGCTTTAGAGTAATCTCTTTCTTTTAACACTCCTGCTATAAAACCCGCTACCATTGAATCCCCGGCGCCTACTGAATTTACAACCGTACCTCTACAAACTCCTTGCCGATATATTGTACCATTTTCATCAATTAAAATCGCACCATCTTTTGCCATTGAAATTAATACATTACGAGCTCCTAAAGACTGTAATTTTTGTCCGCAAGCTATAATATCCGAATCATTTTCCAATTTAACACCAAAGATTTCTTCTAATTCTAAGTTATTAGGTTTAATTAAGAATGGATGATAAGGTAATGTCTTCATCAATAAATCTTTTTCTGCATCCACCACAAAATCAACACCCTCATTTAAAACTTTAATAACTCTTTGATACGAATCTGATTGAAGACTCGATGGAATATTTCCTGATAAAATCACCATATCGCCTTTTTTAAATGTTTTAACAATTTTCAATAATGCGTCGAAATCTTTATTTTCAATCACTGGACCTTTTCCATTAATTTCTGTTTCCTCATCCGATTTCATCTTAATATTAATTCGGGTCATTCCTTTTTCAACTTCAATAAAATTTGTGTGAATACCCAAACCATGCAAACCATCCTTTAATGCTTTACCTGTAAATCCACAAATAAATCCCAATGCTGTACTAGGAACTGATAATTCATTTAATATACATGAAACATTGATTCCCTTTCCTCCATAATACACATTTTCTGTTTTGTTTCGATTAATTTGACCAGCTTTAAAATGATCCACTTGGATAACATAATCTAATGCTGGATTAAAAGTTATTGTATATATCATGCTTTACCTTCGCTTTCTATACTTACAACCATAACATTCTCATCTAATACAAACTTACCGTAATATCGACTGTTCGCATGAGTGATTTTGAAAAAAAGTTACATGTTAAATGGGCCATACACTATACCTCATCATATGTATATAAATGAATGTTATTTTCTTTTACATATGCTTTTAATTCTTCACTCGTTAAAAAATCCGCTTCTAATACTCTAGGCATTGTTAGACTGGAAACCGATAAAATATATTGATCTAAGTAACCCGGATGACAAACCATCATATTAAATCCATCTTTTGCCTCATCGACCATCTTTTTGAAGGAATCCATTGGATCATAATTTGGAAACATACTGTCCATATACATATGCATATCTTGACCATTCACCTTTTCACATCCCATAATCAAAGTTTTTAAATTATGCCGATTCCCAACAATTTCAATGGCCCTATTTAAGTTTTCGCTCATTACGGCATGCGCCTCAAAATAAGCCGGTTCTTTTCCTGTTATTTCTTTAAACCGATTATATTGGGCTTCCACTTCTAGAATAGCTTCATCTAAATCCACAAAATCCTCTTTTATACTGCGATACATCTTACTCGTTTTAAAAGTTCCATCTTCTTGAACTAAACTCGAAATAGATGAAGGATCACTAATGGGTTTCCCCACACATACATTTGTATGTTGGCCTAGACAAATATCATAATCTTTTACTAATTCATAACCATGAAGACTGTCTGGCATATTCACCATAAAACCAATAATCTTAATGACACCATTCTTTACAGTTTCATATATTCCATAATTTACAGCTTTAGAAAAACCTAAATCATCGGCTCTTACCATTATTTTTTTCATATTGTACCTCTTATTGTTTCTACTAATGATTAATGTCATTAAAATACAAAAACAATCAAATATCAATCGTTTTAAAGAAACAATCATTGCGTTTGATCGTTTTGTATTTATAATTAAATTATGGTTAAACTAGAAAGATGGAAAATTATAATTGATTTATGTCAAAAGAATAAAAAAGTATATAACGAAGATCTAAAAATCGCATGCAAAACTTCAATTGCGACAGTTCGAAGAGACCTTCAACAAATGGAAGATTTAAAACTCGTACAACGATTCCATGGTGGTGTAACACTGAATCCTGATGCTAATGAACTTCCTATGGTTTATAGATCCAATGAACAAATTAGTGAAAAAACATGGATAGCCAAACAAGCAGCTCTTCAAATCAAAGATAATCAAACAATTTATTTGGATGCTGGAAGCAGTACTTATGAAATGATTCCTTTTATCCATAGTAAAAATATCACCGTTGTCACAATTGGCATTCCACACCTCTCCCTATTAATGGAAAAAGATATTCGAACAATCGTTCTACCTGGTTTTATCCGTAAAAGTACGGAAGCTATCACGGGTGCTCAAACATTCAATCAATTAGACAATTTCTATTTTGATTGTGCTTTTCTAGGTGTTAATGGGATTCACGAAAAAGCTCAAATCACTACAACAAATGAATGGGAAGCTGTTGTTAAAGAAAAAGTTATTCATCAATCAAACAAAGCATATATTCTTGCGGATCAAACTAAATTCAATAAAATCTGCCCAATAAAATATGCGAATTTAGATGATGTCATATGTATCAGTATGATCAAACCATTCAAAATGAAATATCTATAAAAATAGAGGTTGTAACAACATAGCTACAACCTCTTTATTATTCCTTCATGCCTATCTCTTTTTCAAACTCATCAATAATCTTCTTAATTTCAACCAACTCATGATTGAAACCATCAAATTCATCCACTAACACTCTTACTTCTTCCGAATCTAGTACTACATCACTACAAGTATTATCAGCCTGTTTTAATTTCTGAAATACTTCGTCCAACAATTCATAATCCTTATCACTCAACATGATCCATACCTCTAATTCAACAAACCAGGCTTATCCTCATCATCAAACATATCACGCAACATATCCATAACATCCTCTTGATTCTTTAATATAATCTTTATCTCTGCACTGTTTAGTCTTACACTACTACTCGTAACCTTAGCACTTCTAAGTTTATTATAAACCTTCTCTAAGAAATCAAAATCCTCATCTGTCATCATAATAATACATCTCCATCCTATAGTTTGTTTATTACACGAAAATGATACATAAATGAAAAAGGGAACAATATTGTCCCTTTATTAATTAAAGAATAGATATTTTTGTTACTGTATCAATTGACATCAAATCCTGATACAATTCATTTTTATGGTCAATCCACCTATTATTTGTATCAAAAGTCATTAAATCTAGATTCCTATCAATTTTTATTTCATTGACCTCTATACCATACTTCTCAAACATTTTATATATTTCATCTTTGTCAGAAACAATATTAGTCTGAATCAATACATTAGGATGATCAATTTGATTGAAGAAAGGATAATGAAATATCTTTTGAAGAACGACTAGAAATAATGTCGCAAAAACACCAATAAAAATCAATCCAGCACCAATACATGCAGCTATGCCAGAAGTAGTCCACATTCCAGCTGCTGTAGTAAGCCCTTGAATCAAATCATCTTTCACAAAGATTACGCCAGCACCAAGAAATCCAATTCCACTAACAATTTGTGCTGCCACTCTAGCTCCATCCGCCGTCGACACATCAAAAAACGCATATTTAGAAATAATCATAAACATTGAAGATCCTAGTGTAATAATCGCATGTGTTCGAATGCCGGCCGATTTATTTCGACTCGTCCTTTCATATCCAATGGCACAACCACATAAAGTAGCCAACACGATACGAAATATCCAATTTAAATATACTTGTTCTGAATACAAAATATCATCTCCAAACTTGACATAATACATTTGTTTTAGTTTACTTATTTTCTCTTCAGTCAGAACATACTCCTACCCCAAAAATTTGTCAATTCAAATTGAAAACATCTTAGAATTATAATACCATCCTGAATCATTCAATCTTTTACGACAGAGTTCTTATCCCTTCATTCCTATCTTTTTTCAAACTCATCCGTCATCATATTTGCCATTACTTTGAATATAATAAAAGCCGTCACATTATGCAACGGCAAGCCTTCTATGAAACTTATATATATGAATAGCTAATAAGATTATTAATACAATCGACACTGTTCTATGAAGAATTAATATTATTGGATGTTCAACCATAATCAATCCTAGTATTCCTAAAACAAAGGATACTATGGTTAATACAATAATAAGAATATACTTCAAATCCAATCTCTTTCTATATAGAAAAACATGAATCAAAGCCAATACTAAGAATAATGTAGAAGCTAATTTATGAACTATGATTCCAGTAATTGGAACCATAATAGTCAAAACAAAGCTAATAGCTAATAAATAATTCAAAACCCTTCTCATACTGTCTTTACTCCAAACGTAAAATAAACCATATGAAAAATCCAAACAATCAATAAAACAATATCACCAACTACAATGCCCTTCAATCCCATCATGATAAATCCAATGCCCATCAATAAAGTTACTGAACACATAATACGAAGCTTTGCCTGTTTCGTCATACCACTCTTAATATTGTTTTCCCTATATAACTTCGTATTCTTAAACCAACCATCCAATCTCTCACTTGATTTTGCAAAACAAAAAGCTGCAAGCAACACAAAAGGAACCGTTGGAAGAATCGGCAATATGACACCAATAGTCCCTAACTCTAATGATATACATCCGATCATGATATATAGAATCTTTTTCATTATACCTCCAAGTTAGATAAAGCTAACTCTTATTCCATAAAAGAAGCCATCTCTTCGTTAGAGATGACTAACTGATGATTATTCTACTGAATTTATGACTTGTTGTCAATCGGTTTGCATAATCCCCTATTTATAGCTATAATACAAATACAGAAAGACTACTGGATACAGTGGTCACTCTGAAATCATTCTAATGCGAAGGCACTAGTTTAACTTCTTTGCGTGAAAGGTGGACTAGTGTCTTTTGCATTTTTCTATAATCATCAACGTAAGTCGTAGTATTTGAACTATGGCCATTAAAGTCATGGCAACGTCAATATAAAGATAAATGTACATATGACAACCTCCTACAATAATCGGAATCGAGCCGAGAACACAAGCTAAATTACTTTTAATTTCAGAGGTACCACCCTACTGTATCCAGTAGCACTTCTAATTATAAAACTTCAATGTGAAAGCATTATTAATTTCAATAAATTTGTTGCGATTATTCCTATTTCATCTAAAACGACTTATTTTCATTGATTTAGATAGAGTTAGCCTTGACATTTAAATATATCGATTATTTAATATATATATACGGAAAAGCTACTGGATACAGTGGTCACTCTGAATTATACAATGTCAAAAGACACTAGTAATTCGTTGTGCTTACGTGAACTAGTGTCTTTTACATTTTTCTATAATCAATAATGTGATTCTAAGTATTTCTACTATGGCCATTAAACACATGGCAACATCAATGTATAGATAAATATACATACAACACGTCCTCTTGCAAAAAAATAGAAGGATCTGTCGAGAACTCAAGCAGATATCATTTTTAATTCAGAGGGTTCACCGTTACTACATCCAGTAGCCAATTTCCATTATAAAGCTTCAATGTGAAAACATTATTAATTCCAATAAATTTGTTGCGATTGTTCCTATTTCATCTAAAACGACTTATTTTCATTGATTTAGATAGATTTAGCATTGACATTTAAATATATCGATTATTTAATATACCTACAGAAAGACTACTGGATATAGTGGTTGCTCTGAAATTATTCTAATGCTAAGGCACTAGTCAATTCCTTTGCGATTGGGCGGACTAGTGTCTTTTGCATTTTCTATAATCAATAATGTAATTCTAAGTATTTCTACTATGGCCAATAAACACATGGCAACATCAATGTATAGATAAATATACATAAAACACATCCTCCTACATAATCGGAATCATCGAGAACTCAAGATATCATCCTTTTAATCATGATAATGTCAAGATAAAATTCGCCAAAATGGATCGTATTATTTTTTAAAAAATCTTATTTTCATTCAACAACACTTCTTTTAAAACTTTATTGATATGTTAATCAATTATGTATATGCTAAAATATAGAAAAGTAATACGACAAAGGATACACAGTGTATGAAACAAATCAATTTTATATTTACCAAGAACGGATTTCATATTGATGAAACAAAAGAAGAGAACACTTCAAAATGGGCTGAATCATTTAAAAAGCACAAATATTTGGCACTCTATGAATTGGGGTTTGAAAACAATCTAAAGGGATTGACGCCGAGTGCTTTTTATTTGTATCAACTATCTCAAAAATTCATTGAACTTTTAAGAAATCGTCCTGAACTAGAAGTAGCTAGAGAAGATACTAAAGTAGAAGCATCCAATGAAGACTTAGAATATTTAATGTCTATTATTCCTTTTGCGATTGGTACAGAATTCATTGATGAAAAGTGGATTCAAAACTTATTTGAAAAGTTAAATAATCAATTCTGTTTGGACATGAAATCATACAAGGGTACAGTTCAAATGTATCTTCAGGAAAAATCCCAAGATTTAAAAGTCGCAAAACGAATCTATTTTCATTTAGTCGAAAACGAAGAAGATCCAGACTTTCCATTTGCGTTTCTAGCGACGTATGCCACAAAAGACAAAGAAAATCGAATTGTTCATATGCCACTAAAACATGCACTCGTCGAATATAAAAATGATCAAGAACAATTATTGAATTTATTGTCCTGCCTAAACGTAGTCGCGCAAAAGAACACTTTGATTGCCCAGTATATGGAAACCGGTGATTTATTTCATCCCATCAAATTAACGAGTAAAGAAGCCTATTCCCTATTAAAGAGTGTACCTAACATTGAGGCTTGTGGCATTAAGTGTAGAGTACCAAATTGGTGGAAGAAAAAGTATTCTTCTGTAAAAATCAATGTGAATATTGGAGATACCAAACCATCCATGTTTGGCTTTGACTCCATACTATCCTTACAACCATCTCTAATTGTTAATGGGCGTGCCCTCACAAAGAAAGAAATTAGTGAACTTTTAAAAATGGAAGAAGGACTTGCATGGCTTAAAGGCCAATGGGTAGAAATTAATCATAATAAGCTTCAACAACTTCTTGAACAAATGGAACAATATGATGGCACCATTACATTAAAGGAAGCTTTGACAAAAACATATATGTCTAATGATGATGATATTGATGTTGATATGGGTATACAGATATCAAATGGAAAATGGTTAAGGGATATTCTTGGAAAATTAAAGAATCCTTCAAAAATCAAAAACAAAGCACAACCAAAATATTTAAACGCAACCCTTCGCCCCTATCAAAAGAGTGGATACAATTGGTTAAATCAAATGAATGATTTAGGCTTTGGAGCCTGTCTTGCCGACGATATGGGACTAGGAAAAACACTTCAAGTCATTTCTTTTTTAGAGAAGATGTATGAAAAAAAGAAAGATGGACATGTATTATTGATAGTTCCTGCATCCCTACTAGGTAACTGGTCAAAAGAAATAGATCGCTTTGCCCCTAAAATGACATATTATATCCTTCATGGAAAAAACAATATTGTACATGAAGACACATTTATCACTATAACAACCTACGGGATGGCATTACGCAATGAATTTTTACAAGACAGAGTATGGGACTGTTTGATTTTAGATGAGGCACAAGCCATTAAAAATCCGGCAACCAAACAAACACGCGCCATCAAAAAGATTCCTAGCCATATGCGCATCGCAATGACAGGTACACCGATTGAAAATGACCTATCCAATTTATGGTCCCTATTTGACTTCTTAAATAAAGGATTATTAGGCAGTGCATCTGACTTTAAGGAATACACAAAGAAAGTACAAGCCTATCCTGAATATATGACAAAATTAAAGATGATGGTTTCCCCATTTATTTTAAGACGTCTAAAAACAGATAAAACAATCATTTCAGATTTACCAGACAAAATGGAAATCACAGAACACGTGGATTTATCTAAACGACAAGTTGTTTTATATCGCAAGGAAGTTGAAAAAGCGGAACAAAAAATATTAGATTCTACAGGCCTTCAAAGAAGAGGTATTGTGATCGCGTTATTGACAAAATTGAAACAAATTTGTAATCACCCAGACCAATTTATTCATGATACCAACTACAATCCAAAGGACAGTGGAAAATATGCGATGTTGAAAGAGTTGTGCGAAACCATCTACGAGAAAAGGGAAAGAGTTTTGGTATTTACACAATATAAAGAAATGTGCGAACCCCTATCTCAATATCTAGAATCTATTTTCCATAAGAAGGGATATATTATTCATGGTGGTATTCCAGCTAAAAAGCGTACGGAAATCGTTGAAAAATTTAATGACGAAAACACATATGTTCCATATATCGTATTATCATTAAAAGCAGCCGGAACCGGACTCAATCTAACAGCCGCCAACCACGTCATTCACTTTGACCGTTGGTGGAATCCAGCCGTAGAAAACCAAGCGAGCGATCGAGCCTATCGTATTGGACAAACCAAAGAGGTCTTTGTCCATAAACTCGTTTCAAATGGAACTATTGAAGAAAAGATTGATAAACTCATTGAGTCCAAACAAGAACTCGCAAACTCCATTCTTGCCTCTGGCCAAGAAAAATGGATTACCGAACTGGATACAAATGAACTAATGGACTTATTAAGATTGGACGTGTAGACTATGGCAAAATATTGGACAGCAAGCATGCAGTATTCGCAAATGAGCGTCGAAGAACTGCAAAGAAAAGCACAAGAAAGCGTTAAAAGCGCAAAAAACAAAGGAAAAGAAATGCATCCCATTATTGTGGAAGGAAGGCAAATCGCAAAAAGCTGGTGGGGCATGGCCTGGTGTAAAAACATTGAACAATATGCCGATTATGCCAGTCGTATCGAACGAGGAAAAAGATATGTTCGTTCAGGTGCTGTTGTGGACTTACAAATTGTTAAGGGTAAGGTAAAAGCTCGTGTACAAGGCACAAGAAAAACACCGTACAAAGTAGAAATCAACATCAGTCCACTCAAAGAAGAAGTTTGTGAAGACATCATTGAAAAATGTAGTTCACAAATTCAAAACTTACAAGAACTCGTAAATGGACAATTCCCAGAAAGTTTAAAAGAAATATTCCTATCCGAAAATGGACTCTTCCCAAGCCAAAGAGAAATCAGTTTTAACTGCAGCTGCCCCGACTGGGCCTTAATGTGCAAGCACGTTGCCGCCGTACTCTACGGAATTGGAACTAAACTCGACGAAAACCCATTCCTATTCTTTGAACTCAGAGGAATCGATGTCAATAAACTTGTAGACGTAACCATTAAAGACCACGTAGACTCCCTACTAGAACATGCCAATATGCCACCAACAGATCGCGTAATGGATGATTCTTGTATTGAAACATTATTTGGATTAAAGTAAACAAATACAAAATTAGAGGCAGTATGCTCAAAATATGAGTATACTGTCCTTTTTGGCCAATTCTTCTAATTCAAAATCATCACTGTACCACATTCAATCACCCTGATTTTCGCTGAATTTCATAGAATCAGAAAACAAAATCAGACGAAATTGGAAAGGAAAAATTGTATTGACACATATTGCAAATTTGTTATAATTTAATCAATCGTAGCCTTCGCACCTCTTAACAATGTGGCCCAGAGGGCTCTTTTCTTTAGGAGAATTTATGAATAATTTCAATGCACAGATTAAGCCAGCTTTAACATTCAATCAACAGCTAGATCACCTTATTAACGATAAAGGGTTGATTGTTAATAACTATGACAATGCTTTATCCATTTTAAAACATGAAAATTATTACAGATTAAGTGGATATATGATTGATTTTCTAGATAAAAACGACAATTTTATTGATAACATTTCCTTTGAGGATATCTATAATGTGTATAAAACTGATAAAGAAATTAGATCAACACTTTTTGAACTAATTAACGATATTGAGGTATATTTAAAAACTCAATTAGCAAATTATTTTTCATTGACATATGGTCCGGTTGGATATCTTGATCCATCAAACTTTAATTTTAAAAATCACCAAGAATATATTGACATCATTGATTTTTTAAAACGTTGTGGCGAAGTAAATAAAAGAAATGCATCCAGCCTTATTATTCAACATCACAACAACAAATATAATGGGTTTGTCCCAGTATGGGCATTAGTCGAACTTATACCTCTTGGCACCATTTCTAAATTTTATTCATTATTAAAGACAAAAGATAAAAAAGCAATTTTAAAAATCGGATATAATGACATTAGTTATGAAAAATTAGAAAGTTTCTACCATTGTGTATCATATCTAAGAAATCAATGTTGTCATTATCAAAGATTGTACAGAAAAAATCATCCTATCAAGCCAAAGCTTTACACACCTTCAAATATAAATTTAGGATCTTTTGTATCTGGAAGCACATATTCATTAGTTCTTCCTCTTCTGTATATAAATCCAAATCAAAGCCTTGGCAAAAGAGCAATTGAAAAGTTAAAAAATATTGAACGCAACTCAAAAGTTGATTTTGTTAAAAATTACGGTTTTGAAGCCAATTGGAAAAACAATTTATATTTAGCGAATGGGCATTGCGTTAAGTAATTATATAATCAAAATTGTTTCTTCATTAATTTGTAAAACTGCAAGCCTTGACAATTTGGCTTTGTAAATTCACATTCAATTATGTTCTTAACCCAATTTTTTAAAACCTCAAAGTTTTAAAATAAGGCCCTGTAAAACATGGCTAGGAGCAACTACGTTTTTTCTTGTATTCCTTTTACTCTGAGCTACATAAACGTAGACTCACTGCTAGAACATGCCAATATGCCACCAACAGATCGTGTAATGGATGATTCTTGTATTCAAACACTGTTTGGATTAAAGTAATTCCTTAAAGACACTCATTTACATGAACGAGTGTCTTTCACTTTTTCATAGTAATGTATTCCATTACACTATTATCCAATAGATTTGCATAACCACTCATATATCGATATAATACTTATACGGAAAGACTACTGGATATAGTGGTCACTCTAAATTAAGGTCAAAAAAACTAGTGATTCGTTGTGGGAACGGGAACTAGTGTCTATTACATTTTTCTATAATCAATAATGTAATTCTAAGTATTTCTACTATGGCAAATAAAACAAAAGCAACATCAATATGTAGATATATATACATAAGCTTTCCTCCTGTAAAAAAATAGAAGGATCTACTTACCTGGAATTCAAGATTCAAGGCTTCAAAACTCCTTAACAAGAGGTAACCACCAACCACATCCAGTAGCCAATTCCAATTATAAAACTTCAATGTGAAAACATTATTAATTCCTGAAAATTTGTTGATTATTTGACAGTTTGGCAAAAGAAAAGCGAGCATTTGTTCTTTATGTAAAGATGAAATGCTCGTTTTTAGGTATTTTAAAATGTTGTATGGGATTATAATATTTCTTTTAGTTTAGCGATTAATCCTAAATCTGCAGGTAGCCAATCTACTAAGTCTAATGTGTCTTTAGTAAGCCATTTTGCAGATTCGTGTTCTAATAGAGTTAAATTTCCTTCAAGAATTGTACAAATGAAACATTCCATGGATAGGTGGAAGGTTGGGTAGTCATATTCAACTGTATCAAAGTATTCTTCGACTTGAATGGTTGTATCTAATTCTTCTTTGATTTCACGAACAATGGCTTGTTTGCTAGTTTCATTGGGTTCTACTTTTCCTCCAGGAAATTCCCATCCGTCTTTAAATTCGCCATAACCTCTTTGGGTGGCGAATATTTTATTTTCATCTTTAATAATGGCAGCTACTACGTGTATTGTTTTCAAAAAATCACTCCTCTACAATGTATCGATAAATGTCTTCTCTTACGGGTGTATCCAATTGCCATAAGATTTCGACGGCTGTTTTTTGTGTGTTTGGCATCACAAACTGTTTGGTATTATCTATCTCTGCTTGCATATGGCCTAGATAATAGAATTCTTTGCTTGTTTTATCATCTTTGTTCTTTCGCACAAACAAATGAACTTCAATCCCTCTTTCTTTGGCGTACAAGAAGTTTTGTACGTCATCACTGTTTGTGGTTCTTCCGGATTTGGATATCGCAATCAATTGACTTTCATTGATAAAATGATCTTCATATTTGATGGTATCTTGAATGTCGTTTGCCTTGTCATAATTGATAAAGACAGGGAATGTTTTGGTTGTTTGATCATATTTGTATCCGCCAATATTTAATGGAACTTCATTGTGTTGCCAATTTAATAAGCGACAGGCATCTTCGTATGTATATTTTTGATAAAGAACAAAGTTTGTATCTTTATATGTATTCTTATAATGTTTATTATATTGATCCAATGCATATTCAATGATTTCTTTTACCATGGATTTAAATTCGTTGTTTTCTAAACATGTCTTAAATGGTTTTGAAATCTACTTGTCTTCAATAAAAATACAATCTTTAAACGTATTTTTTCCAGAACCAGTAGGGAATTCATTGGTGAAGATGTTTAATACATTTGTTTGTGATATGTCATTTGAGAAAGTATATTCTTGATCATTGATTAAATCTTTTAGTGTTTCAAGCTCTATCTTTCTTTTTCCATTGGCAAGTTTTGTACAAATAAACTTAATAAAGTTTTCTTCAAGTTCATTCAATCTGATCTTATAATCCTTTTCATATTTCTTTAAAAAGGCATAGTAAGATCCTAGTGATTTGTTGTCGAAAATTCTTTGTACGTCAATTTCTCCATAGGTTTCAAAATCCATAAGAGTAGGGATTCTTCCAAGTTTATTCTTTAGATTTTTATAGCTATCCTTAATGAGCTTGATATCCGCAAAATTGGCGGTGTCAATCGACGCAAAAATTTGTTTCTTACTGATTTCATCAAAGTGAATCGTACTCGATCCTGGAATAATTCTTTCACCTTCAAGAACATATCGTCTTATATTGTCTTTGTTGTAAGAACGATCTCCAGATAGGGCGATTGGAATCATGAAGTTGTTTTTGTAGTTTCCAATGAAGTCTAGAATGACAACATATTCTTTGTCTTTTGATTTTCTTAGGCCTCGACCTAATTGTTGGACAAAGACAATGGGCGATTGTGTGGGTCTTAATAGTACAACTTGATTGATTTCAGGAATGTCGACACCTTCATTAAAAATATCTACAGTTAAAATGTATTGTAGATAGTCACTTCTTGTATCGGATACTAAGCGATCAATCACATCTTCTCTTTTTTCTTGAGAATCCTCTCCACTTAAAGCGATGGTTCGATACCCTCTTAGATTTAATCTTTCACTAAGGGCAGCCGCTTCTTTCTTGGAACTGCAAAACATGAGTCCTTTGACTCTTTCTCCACTATATCCATAGTAATTGGTTTGTTCGATAATGTAGTCGACTCTTTGGTTCGATGTAAGGTAGTTGAAATCTGTAAAATCGGTTTCGTTTCCGTTTGTTAAAAAGTCAGTAATGCCAAAATAGTGGAATGGACATAATAAGTTTTCTTCTAGAGCTTGTTGAAGACGAATTTCATAGGCAATATTATGGTCGAAGGCTGCATATACATCAAAGTCATCGGTTCTTTCTGGGCTTGCGCTCATTCCTAGCCAAAACTTTGGTTTAAAGTAGTCCATGATTTCTTGATAGCTTTTAGCTCCAATGCGATGTGCCTCATCAATGATGATGGTATCGAATGTATCAGGGGCAAAACTTGAATACACTTCTTTTTTAGACATCGTTTGCATCGTTGCGAACAAGTAGTCTACATCAGTATCTTTACTATTTCCAGATAATAAACCGAATGTTTTGGATTCTCCAAATACATTTTTGTAGCTTTGAAGAGCTTGTTTGGCAATCTGCTCTCTATGAACTAGGAATAGGGCTCTTTTTGGATTTTGGTCTTGCATGGCAAAAGCTGAGGCATATGTTTTACCTGTTCCGGTTGCACTGATTAATAGGGCTTTTGATTCGTTAGAATTACGGATATTTCTAAGACTTGAAATAAAAGCCTGTTGCATAGAATTTGGAATCAGTTGTTTAGAAGGTAATTTAATGTCTTCTTTTTGTTTCACCTTTTTGTATTCTTCATAATGCACTCTATATGCACCAATAAATGCATTGTAGGAATATGTATTTGGATGATTCCATAATTCTTCAAATTCATCTAACATTTCTGATACAAACTCACCGGATTTTGTGGACACAATTTTTGTATTCCATTCTCGATTTGTAGTAAGTGCTGTATTTGTCATATTACTAGAACCTATAAGGATCTTATAGATTTCATTTGATTGAAAGATATATCCCTTGGTATGAAAACCATTCTTTGAGTCGGGTACTAGATACATTTTAAGTTCAATATTCGAAAATGTAGCGAGTTTATCTAAGGCTTTAGGATCACTAAATGCCAAATAGTCTGTTGTTAGAATCTTTCCATGGATGCCTTTATCTTCTAAAGTACGAAGCGTTTGAAGTAAGGGGGTGATACCTCCCATCGTAATGAAGGCTACACTGATTGAAAAGGAGTCGCAGTGTAATAGTTCATCTTCAATGGTGCTTAGTACTTTTCTTCCATTTTTATAGTCGTTTGAAATAAATTGAGGTCGATATAATACGTTGGAAGATATATTTTTGTCTAAAAATGCGGTAGATAGGCCGCTCTGTATATTTTGATAGTTCATACCTAACATTATACCAGCATTAAAATGAAATCATAGATCGAAAAGGTTATAATAATTGGTGGAAAGATTTGTATAAATCAGGGTATAGTGAATGGAAAATATAATAATTTCAAAAGAGTTTCTAGATTGGTATGAATATTATAATGAGTGTAAAGAAAAGTATTCAAGTTTAGTAAATGATGTAGAGGATAAATTGATTCGTGGTGAATATAATGAGATTCAAATTCCTTTTTCAAATATGAATACGAATAATTTGAATCGTGATATATCGAGCTTAGAAAAGATTCAAGTGCTTATGATGCAGGGGAGTACAAGTCAGATTAATGTAGAAATAGAGCTTGTAAAGGAGAAGATGTTAGAGTCTTGTTTAAATGTAAATTTTGGTATATTGTGCAATCCATTTGCAAGTACGTTATATCGTATGATTTTGGATTCGAGTAGAGTTAAGAAACATATTGAGGATGTTTCTAAACGATGCAAAGAAAATGATTTCTATACTTCTATATTTATTCCTGTCTATTTAAGACATTTTTATGCGTCTATTTACGAAGAGTGTATTAAGGGATATAGTTCATATGAGTTTGTTCAATCTGTTGATTCTTTAATTGAAGAAGATAAGTTTAGTGAAGCTTGTAGTCTTTGTCCAATCTATGAAGAAATTTATATTCATGCTAATGAAAAGGGTTTACTAACTAAAGAGTTAATACAGGTAATGCAGCAGTATGGTATGGATGTACCTGTTTCTGATAAGAGCAAAACAAAGAAGCCTCAGATATCTACAAAAACAGAAAGAAAGAAATCTAAGAAATTAGATTTAGAAACACGTAAGAAGATTGTGGGGGATGGCGTTAAGGAAATCTTGGATATGAGTGATGAGGAGCTGGTATCTCGTTATGATGGAAAGTCAGAGGATGAAATTAAGACAATGTTAAAGAATGATCCTTGTTTTGATTCATCCTTAATGGATGAAGCGATGTTTGAGTTTCTTAGCTTATTAACTTGTTTTAGTATTGAATTTGAGGATGCTTTTATTAATTGGCTAGCCGGTTTTATCCTTAGAAGATTGTATGATATACATTCAATGTTTTCGATGAATATCCCACCAAAAGTTCAAACAACAAAAAAACAAATTGATTATTCAAATCGGAAAAAAATTTTGCCTGAAGTTGAGCCTAGTAAAAATTATCAGGAAAAAAAGGTCATTCAACCAAATAATGAATCAAAAGGTAAGGGTGGAATGATTTTCTTGATTATTCTTGGACTTCTATTTGGATCTGGATATATATCTTTGAAAAAGGAAGAGGCAGAATGGGAAGCGCAAATGGAACAGTATCGTCTCGAGAGTAGACGTCGTACTGAATGGCATGAGTTTAAGGCAAGGGAAGAGGGACAAAACTCGAGTTCTTCATCTTCTTATGATGAGGGAAGTGATGATGCATATTCAGGTGATTATGATGAGGATCGTTATGATAACGATGAAAGTTACCGTGATGGTGTAGATGATATGTTGGATGAACTGGGAGAATAAAAAAGTATACAGTGAAAGAATGATTGAATATGTTTGTATACTTTAAAGTATACTACTCGTAAGTATACAAATACGAAAGATGTGATTTGATGTTAGGAAGAAAAGAAGAATTAAATCATTTGAATGAATTATATAATAGTGATTGTTTTGAATATTTAGTAATGTATGGTCGAAGAAGAGTTGGTAAAACAACGATTCTTCAGGAATTTGCCGAACATTCAAACGCAATCTTTTTTTCTGCTCTTGAAAAAAATGATGCGCTAAACTTAGAGGACTTTTCTAAAGTGATTCAATATCATTTTGATAAGAATTTTATTTGATTTCGGAAGGCTTTTGTCTTGTAGATAAGACAAAAATATATGAATATTGTCTTGTGAACAAGACAAAAAGACATAAATATTGTCTTACAGACAAGACAATATGTTTATATAATGCGGTAAAAGAAAGAGTGCTGCGTATGAATCGAGATATTTTAAAACAGATAATAGTAGATCAAAAGGAGATGTATCTTTATAATCCTATTATTTCTAGAAATTATGATTTAGAAGATAATGTGAATTATTGTTTTGTGGGGGTTCGAAGAACGGGTAAATCGTATATGATGTATCAAAAGATTCATAAATTAATGAATGATGGAATTCCATTGCCGCAAATCATATATGTGAACTTCGAAGATGAGCATCTATTAGAGATTGGCATTGAATTTTCTGGCTCGAAAGGAAAAACATACTTATTTTTAGATGAGATTCAGAATGTTGGTGGTTGTTGTCAAATGAAAAGAAGATTGACTAAATTGTCGATCCCCTTTACTGCTTCATAGAAATATATTCATAGCTAGGTGTGAAGTGCTGACTATCCTGTAGTTTGTAGTATTCCATAAAAATGCGTGACATGATGTTTGGAATTTGTGTTTCTGCAGGATGAGATAGAATAATCAAATATTGCATAGCACTATAACGTGTACATACATCCACCTTTCGAATGTTGTCTTGAATAGCTTCACCCATATGGTCAAGGGCTTCTTCGATTTCTTCAATATATGGAAGTGTATCTTGTACAGTTTCCATAGTAACCATGACTAGATAACAGTTCCATTGGTTTCGTGTCATCAATTGGTGTATGTATTCATATTGTCTTGTGAAATCGCGATATTCTAGGTGTAATGCGCCTGAATAGTTTCCACTTGTTTGTAGGGAGTTTGCGATTTGTTGCAAGTCTAAGCTTGTGTTGGCTGTGTTTCCATAATGGATTTGGTTGTACCAAGAATAGTTGTTCTTGCCATTTTGTTTCACATAATACAAGGCTTTGTCGGCTTTTGAATAGGTATCCGCAAACGTATCGTTTCGAGTGCACATGAGCATGCCTGCAGAAAGGGCTGCAAAATGAGTTTCACTATCGTCTTTAATGATTTCTTTGAATTGTTCAATCACATTTGAAACTGTATTTTCGGCTTGTTCTGTATTCACTTGTGGTAAGAACAGAAGGAATTCATCCCCTCCCATACGACATGCGATCTTAGGTATTGAAATGTCTAACAATAGTTTTCCCAGGCTTTTTAGGGCTCTATCTCCAGCTTTATGTCCATAGACGTCATTGATTTTTTTAAGGTTATCCATATCCAAGAAAATCAGGCATCCATTTGTCTTTTGCATAGCGCTCGCAATGCGTTTTTGTCCTACATTACGAACAGGAAGGCCTGTAAGATAATCGATGTTTTTTGTTTCTTCCTGATCTTGCATGGTTGTCACAACATCGGAAATAAACTTATTGATTGTGTCTTCTTGGGATGGAAGTATTTCGTGTTCTAAGTGAAATAAAGATCCGTTGTCCATTAATTTCAAGAAGACTTTTGTGATTTCAGGATCAAATTGCGTACCCGCATTCATTTGGATTTCATGATAAATTCGTCCATGACTTAATGCGTTACGATAGATTCTTCTTGAATTCATGGCATCGTAACTGTCGGCTAACGCAATTATACGTGCTTGTATTGGAATTTCATTTCCTTTAAGTCCATCTGGATAGCCAGTACCATCATAATGTTCATGGTGACTTCTTGTGACTTCATCGATATGCGGAATGATCGTTATATCTTTTAAGATGTCTTGTCCAATTGTAGTGTGTTGTTTGATTAAATTGAATTCTTCATTTGTTAATTTGCCAGGCTTATTTAAGATTTGGTCTGGAATACCAATCTTTCCAATGTCGTGTAAATAAGCACAGTTTTTAAGGCTTTGAATCTCTTCATTTGTCCAACCCATATTTTTCGCAATCAAGGCTGCATATTGGGCGACACGCCTTGAGTGTCCACGCGTATATTCATCTTTGGCTTCAATGGTAGTAGAAAGGGATTCCATCATTTGAAGTGTTATTTTTTTGTTTTCTTTCTTTTCAATTTCCAACTCCGTTTGATGGCGCTTTTCTTCTATGATTTGAATTTTTCGAATGGTACGAAAAATATTGGTGAAGAGCAATATAATCATGCCTATGCCAATAAAGATACCTGAAATAGTTGCGACAAAATAAACAGATACAGATTCAATAGCAACACAGACTAGGACTAGAAAGAGTCCAATCAATAGAATGTAGTCGGATTTAGTTTGTTTATTTTTGCGTATGTATTGTACCAAATGAATGAATATTAGGATAAACACAAAGACGAGTAGTAATTGTGCAACGGGCAATGTTTCAATGTAGTCTTTGACTTTTGTAAGATAGAGTATGGAAGAAACAATAAAGTTTAAAATGACGACATAACCAATATTTCGATAGAGTTTTTGGTGCTTGCCATTTTGAATGTTGTCCGCATAGAACAAGATGGGTAATGGACTCAGCATGATCATCACAAAACATAAAGCAGCTAACGCGGATGCGTTAGGAACTAGGATTTGTCGGATTTTGGATTCTCCAAGCATCCAGACAGAGCCCATGACCATACACCATCCAAAGTATTCCATGTCGAATGTTGTGTGGTAAACATGTTTTAGGGCTATGCCAAACAGGATGGATGTGATGCCGGTAAATAAGATAAAGAAGGCAATAAATGTGGGTATTCCATAAGTATTGTATATATTTTGCCAAATTTCGGCTTTATTACCACAATACACCTCATTGACAATACCAGAATAATTTGAAGTGTAGGTTGTCAGTTCAATGCGTAATGTTTTTCCTGCATCTTTATAGGTTGTAGGACAAAAGATGTAGCGACTCGCTGAATTTTTACCAGCCATTCTTGTATCTTTTGTGGAATATTGTGCGCGCAATGAATTTCCTACATAGAACTGAATGTCCTGCAAAGAAGATCGAATCGCAAAAGACGTTTCATTATAGTCTTTAGGCAATGTTGTTGTCAGGACCATGGTATGGCCTGGTTTTACTTCATAGGTTCCGGGAACCTTTATTTTTTGTTTCGTACCATCCTCTTTATTCCAGTAAAAGGAACCGGAATAGATTATGGATCTGGACGGGTCGTTATAGTTTTGTTCGTTAGCACCAAATAATTGCATGAAACAAAACCATCCTAAAATCGCAATCATTAAGATGTAAAAGAAGTATTTCATGGTTTGAAAGTTAGATTTTTGTGTATGCATATTTGGATTCCTTCCCTTATAGTTAGCATAGTATTTTTACATAAAAAGTGTCAATAAAAAGTTGTTGACAAACCTATAGAGTAGCTATAGAATGAAAATGTTCTAAATAGAACGATGAGGAGGGCGCATATGCACTTTTGGGATGAACATAAAACGATAACGAGATATTATGAGATGAAGGTTTCTGGAGTTTGCGAAAAATATCAGTTAAGACAGTTGGAGTATGACATATTAATGTTTATTTACAACAATCCTGCGTACAATACGGCTGCGGACATTGTTCGTATTCGTAAGTCTACAAAGTCTCATGTTTCGACTTCGCTTAAAGTATTAGAAGATCGTGGCTTTATTGAGCGAAGAATCGACAAAGACAATAAAAAGCATGTAACTATTCATTTACTACAATTGGCTAATGAAGTAATTGAAGATGGAATATGGGCGCAAAAGGAGTTTGTGCAAGATATGTTTGAAGGTCTTAGTGAAGAAGAAATCAAAGTGTTTATGAGTGTATTTCAAAAGGTGTATGACAATGCAGAAAGGATGATTTCAAATGAAAAAAATGCCTGATTTAATGGAAGCAATTTTTGATGCTTGTTACTTGATTTTTGACTTAATTGCCGGAATTTTATTCTTTGTATATTCGAAAGGAAATCCATTATTTATTTTATATGGAGTGTTAACATTAACGTTGTGTGGTGGAGACGCATTCCACTTGGTTCCTCGTATTAAAAGAGCTGTGTATGGTACAAATGATAAAATTAAAAGACAGCTTGGAATTGGATTACAGGTATCTTCAATCACTATGACCGTATTCTATATTATTTTATTGTTTATCTGGAAATTAACATTCCCAACATTACAAGCTCCGCTTTGGGTTGAGGCTATGATTTGGATTTCAGCTATTATTCGTATCGTCGTATGTTTCTTACCACAAAATAATTGGACTTCCGAAGAAGGAAATAGGAAGCTTTCTGTGATTCGTAATGCCGTGTTTGCCGTAACTGGAATTGGTGTGATTCTTCTTTATGCCATTTCAGGAAATATGTACGATTTACATATGAACCGTATGGTTGCAGCCATCATTATTTCTTTTGGTTGCTACATCCCAGTTACATTGTGGTCTAAGACAAAACCAAAGATTGGTTTATTGATGATTCCTAAGACTTGTGCTTATATGTGGGTCATTGTGATGGGATTACAATTATTATTTTAGAATTTCTTCAAGAGAACGCCTACTCGACGTTCTCTTTCTATATGAATTTTAGAGTATCTAATTCAATGTAAATAAGACGTTTTAGATGAAATAGGAACAATCGCAGCAAATTTATTGGAATTAATAATGTTTTCACATTGAAGTTTTATAATGGAAATTGGCTGCTGGATGTAGTAACGGTGAACCCTCTGAATTAAAAATGACATTTGCTTGAGTTCTCGGCAGATCCTTCTATTTTTTTGTAAGAGGAGAAGATGTCTATGTATATATATCTATATATTGATGTTGCCATGGTATTATTGGCACTAGTAGAAATACTAAGAATCACATTGATTATCATAGAAAAATGTAAAAGACACTAGTTCACCCAAACCCAACGGATTAAACTGAATATATAAAATTGGATAGGGATAAATCAACCTTTAAAAGTCATAGGGATTTTAGCTCTGAGAAAGAGACAACCTTTAAACACTTGTAGGGTGAACTTTTCCTATCTTTTTGTTACAGTATTTTTAGAAGGGATTGGACATAAATAAAAGAAGGTAGAAATCCTTCACCGACCAAAGTTGCGATTTCTACCCGTCCTCTTAGACAATAATATGATACTGAAAATCACCAACGACTTCAACATGATTTTGAATGAAAATGATTATCAGGCTTTTGTTGCTT
>OLJB01000430.1_pt1 | contig 26239 bp, 28 predicted proteins | sample 1601391 | NCBI WGS metagenome assembly OLJB01 (sample SAMN01915215, study PRJEB22387) | human gut metagenome | isolation source: stool | host: Homo sapiens | place: USA | reverse complement strand
ATAATATCTACGTAGTATACATATTTAAGGAGGTAATTATTCATGGCAACTAATAAAAATGATCAAGAACTAAGAAATAGAGCTAATGAGTCTGCAAAAAGAGCTAAAGCCCTTTCTCCTAGTATCCAGTATGCTATTGTAACTGTAATGCCTAATATTGTAAATGGTGCTTTTTGGGGATTTACAGATATGAAGAGCATTCAGGAGCATATTGAAGCTATCAAGAATTCTAATGGTAATTTGACAGTTAGAAAACTTGGTAATGCTTGTCTTATCGAGGCTAATCCGAATTATTTAGTTAAAGCTATTGCAGTTATTGACCCAAATGCTTTAACTCAGAAAGATTTACAGACTATGAGCCAGAAGAGAGCAGAAGCTCAGATTGCTTTTGAAAAGTTCTTGATTGCTAAAGGCAAATCAGAGTATCCTTTTGGTGGTACAATTGGTATTTATTGTACTAATGATGTTACTACAATCGCTTATAAGGGTGTAAATTACCCTGCATTTAGAGTAGATATCGTAACAGCTTTAAGTCTTTTGTCTAAATACGGTTATACTATTAAAGTTAAGGATAACTTTGTTTCAGCACAGCAGGCTTCAAATGCAGGTCAGGATTTATGGGATTCAGCTACATTAGCACCTACTAAGACTGGTATCTTCATTGATATTTATGGTACTCTTTCAGCAGCTCAGATGAAAGAGTTAGAAAAGCAGTTTAAAGCTAAGTATAATGTAAAATAATAAAGTAATAATGTGTTGTCAGGGGGTAGACATTAAGGTCTACCCTTGTTTCAGTTTAGGAGATGATTTTTAATGGCATTATTTGCTTGTAATTATGGTAATATGCTATTTGGTAGTAATTATTATAGAGTTTGTTTACAAGCTATTGAGCCAGATGAAGTTTTATATATTGATGATACTGAGGATTGGATTGTTGAGAAAATAACTGGAGAAGGCTTAAAAAAGGTTTGGAGTAATGATTTAGGTATTGTAAATATCGCTTATGATGCAGATAAAGATGAACTTTATTTTGTAGAGGATAATATAGATTTTTATGAGTATAGCTCTGTTGATAGTTCATTCTGTCTTAGAAATAAGGATTATAAAATTGCCTTTGGTTCAGATACAAGAATAATGGTCAAGGGTAAGACATACACAGTATCATATAAACGTGTAGATTATAATGGTAATACAGATAAGTCAAATGCTTTCAATGAAGAAAGTTGATATGTTCCTATATATGTGAATGATAAACAGGTCGGTATAGTTAAGGGTGGTTATATCTGTGAGAGTTATGGGTTTGATGTTTCCTATGCATTTAGAACTAAGAAATATTTTATAGTTAGGTTTATTAAATCAATAGACGGATATGCTGTTGCAGTTTCTTTAGTATTTAGGGGTAGTGAGCTAGTAGATATTTTTTCTTCAGGTGTAAATAAAGACGCTTTTGAACTAACAGGTTTTGAGCCAAGTGATATTCTTTTTCAAACAAAGTCAAAAATAAAAGGAGAATGTTATTGATATACTTTATAGTTATTAATTTCTATTATTTAGGAGGAAATTTTAATGACTTTTAAAGATTATATTTTGACTTATAAGGTGGATGATAAAATTGTTGCAAACTTGTTTGATTATTATGATATCTTTATAAAACATTTAGATAAAAGGTTTGAGCAGTACAGTTATTATAATTCAAATCTTGTTCTTTGTTATTTTAAAGACCATGCAGATGTTAACCCATCTATGGGTTATCTTAACGATAAGAGATTAAAAGGTGTAAAAGTTTGTCATTGTTTTGGTTGTGGTAAAACAGCAGATGTAGTTAGATTACATCAAATTCTAAATAAACAGTATTTAAATAAGACACTTGATGAAAAAGAAGCTTGCATTGAAGTAGCTAATTTATTTAATATACCTTATGAGGACTTTGATGAATTAGACGAAGAAGATTATGATGTAAAGTTTGCACGAACAATGCGAAAGTTAGATAGTTTGAAAGACCATTATACTATTAGAGAGTACCATGAAGGTATGAAGGCTCTCAGGGGTAGTTATCCAGTAGGGCAAATTGACCTTAATAAGGTTAATAGTGAAAATATAAAAATGATAGCAACAGTCAAGCAATTATATGATTGATGACTATAAATAATTTATAAGGAGAATAAATTATATGAGGAAGAAAGGGTTTATTCCAGTAATTCTCGCAACTATTATGGGGATAGGTAGTCTTACAGGTTGCGGAGCAGAAAAAGTAACTGCTGAAAATTTATTAAGTAATGCTTTTGGCTCTGATGAGGTTGCATCGCTAGATGCAAATGTTGTTTTTGACTTAGATATGGATGTTGATGCATCTAGTCTTATGAGTTCTGATTCAGATGCAGATACTACAATGAATTTTGCAGTAAATCTTGATTGTGATGTTCAATCTACTAAAAATGTGGCATATACTGAGGGTAAGGCTACTGTTGCATTCTTCGGAACAAAAACAAAAGTTGATATTGAAAGTTATACAGATATTGAAAATGAAACTGCATACACTTATGATAAAGATTCAGATTCTTGGGTAAAGTCAGATTTAGATAGTTCATCATTTGGATTTAATAATTTATCTGATAAGTTTAGTGCAGATTTATTTGATAATCTTACTTTAGCTGAAAGAAAATCAAAAAATGATGATTATGTAGTAACTGGAACAATAGCTTACAAGAATATTAAAGATTTTGTTGGCGAGGAACTTGAAAATTTATCTGAGAGTACTGGTACAGATGACTTAGACTTAGATAAATTAAGCTTTGATGTTACAATGAACTTTGGTAAGGATTCTAAATTAGTAAAGTCTATGACTTATACTGTAGATACGAAGGCTTTTAATTCAGATGATTATACTATAAATAAGTTTGAAATTACTACAACTGTTAATAGCGTAAATAAAAATAATGATTTGTCTATTCCTAAAGATGTTGAAAAGAATGCAGTAGAAAAGGATTCTTCATTCGGAGGAGTAGAGGATGATTTAGACAGCAAATTTGGGGTAGATACTTCCGAGACTACTACAGAAGCTACTTCAGATGATACAAGTGATTCAGATAAGACTTTAGCACAAATGTACTTAGAGAAAGATTATGTATATCAGGATGACATTGAAAGCGTATTAGTTAATTATTATCCGAATATTAAAAATTTGGATTCAGATGCTATGATTTCATTAGTGACATTCTTCAATAATTATACAGCAGATGAATTTGCTAACTATTTAGATGTATATGATTATTGGTCTGATAGTGATAAGATAGCTCTTGCTATTTTATATGATATTGGTATTGTAGATAATGAGACTTTAAGTAGTTTTAATATTAGTACTGTTGATGTTCAGTCTTATGTAGATAATTATGTAGCACCATTACAGTAGTCAATTCTTTGAAAAAGCACTTTAGATTTAATATCTAAGGTGCTTTTTTATTTTGTCCATTTTTAAATATATTTTATATGAAGATTTAGTTGAATTTATCGTATAAATTATAAATTTATTTGAAAGGATTTATACTATGGAAATAACACAGTCTAGTATTATTACTAAACCAACAGTTGTTACAATGTTTAAGAACATATCATCAGGTATTGGTCTTGATGTTGCTAAAAATCATACAGGTATTTGTATTTGGAATGGAGAGTCGATTGAACGTTATGGTTTTGAACTAGAAACCTATGAGAAAGCAGACCCTTTTGCAGAGTATAAAATGCGAAGAGATTTTAAAAATAAGTTAGTAGGAGTAATCAGTGGTAGACATTTCGCTCATTGTATAATAGAGGATGTTTATGGTGGTGAGAACTTTGATACGACAAGAAAGTTACTTGCTTTAAACACTGTAATTGATGAATTAATATTTGAGCATGTTGTAACAGTAGATAAGTTTTATCGTTGGAATGAGCCAAAATGGTCTAAAGCTTTAAGGTCAATTTATAAACAGAGAGGAAAACTTAAGTCTAAGCTTGAAACTCAGGGAGTTCTCGAGTATTTAGAGGATGATTTCTATTTAGAGCATAAGGATGATAAACCAGCACAAAAGAAAGCGATTTACTTCGAGGATATTTGTGATGCAACAGGCATGCTTTTAGGGGTAGTTGCAAATGAAATTATGAATATAAATATTGCAAAATCTAGCTCTGTAAAAATGTCTGAGGTAAAGATGCTTTATGTTGAAAATATTGAAGAAACATATGGCTGTAGAGATAAAAGATTTGCAGAAGAAGGTTATTTAGTTGTGGATTTAGACTATAGAAACTTAGAGAAATCTATTCTTACACAGTTGCAGTTTCATCCAAATGATGTTTTGTGTGCTTTACTGCCGAGTTCAAAGCTTGGAGTATTTGGTTTAAACCATAAGTTTACTTTCTTTGATAGTGAAGAAAGCTATTTATTATTTTATAAGAAAGGATAAAATCACATGAGATTATTTAGTGTAGTTATAGATGGGTTTTCTTTTGATGTAATTCAGTTACCAAATAATCCTCAGTTTAATGAGTTACGCATTTATGGACATCGCAATCAGTTAATATATTCATTTATGTTTCAAGGTACTATGGCTTTTGGAGAACCTGTTATTTATGATGTTACTAAACATAAAAGTGGAACATATGAGTATTATAGATTTGATGTTAAATGCTCTGTTTATGGGTTTAGTTTTATATTCTTACACTTAGGTAATGATATAATGAGACCAGTATATACTGAAAACTGGCAAGATATTAAAGGCACTAAGTTAAGAGTAACTACTAAACATGGTGGCTTAAATGTAAAGAGAATATGTAGTAAGGAGTGATTTTGTATGTCTGTGTGTGCAATTTATAGTTTCAATTCAAACAGGGGTAGTGGTTATATAGCTGTTCTTGATACAGTTACAAACAATAAGCGTAATGCAGTAAAGTTTTTTGGTAATGTTTTTGGAAGTAATTTCCCGATGGTAAATTTAGAGCAGTTTGTAGGTTTTAATGTTAGAACATCTAGAAGCGCATCTGATTTTGGAAAATATATAAAGGAATTAAATCCAAGTATAATGTTAAATCCTATATCAGTTGGAAATGTTGTTATTGATTTACCATTTATACAGTTTAAGAATGGTTTAAATGTTCAGTGGCAGCCAGAGTTTGAAAAGTCAGTATCTTCAAAGTCATTTAGTATTGTTTCTCAGGGTATGATAGTAGAATATAATTTCCAACAGCCTATTTTCATATCTGTCCTCACGGCAAAAAGGCATATCCCTAAAGTTAATTATGAGAGGGTACTTATAAACCAAACGAATGGGGTAGTAACCAGAGAAGTTGCAAAGGCTTACGCAGATAAGTTTATTGAAGCCCAGTATAGATGTGATAATGGTGTGTGGAATTGTTGCAGTTATAATGAAATACCTATAGCAGGGTATAAGATGAGGTAATAAATATGGAAGATTTATTTGGTGCAGCTCAAGCTCAGGCACAAAGTCAAATGATGCAAAATCAGAATATGATGCAAGGTCAGGGTATAATGCCAATGCAAGGTTATAATCAAGGTATGGCACAAATGCAAGGCTATAATCAAGGTATGATGCAAGACCCTTATAGTCAAAATATGATGATGCAACAGAGTATGTACGGAAATCAAATGATGAGTCCTTATGGGGGTAGAGTTGACCAAATGGGCTATGTACATTACTCAAGAGGTCAGGTTTTACAAATGTTACGAGATTTTGTAGTTATGAATACAGGTAAAACTATCATGTGTGAGGAAAAGCTTGATGATTTACCAATGAATAATCTTAGACATTGTTGTGCAGAAAGTAAATCTATTATTACTAATTTGTGTCCTTATACATTTCAGTTACCAGAAGCAGGTATACAGTTTCAGTTTTATTTTTGCATGGACTGTTGTAAGCTTTTTTATCCTAAAGACTTTATGTATTAGGAGGCAATATGATTAGCATAGTTGATGAAAAAAGAATTAATTTAAGTTTTTCTCAGTATAAGTTATCTAATGGAAATATTGTTGATACCATTTGGGTTAAGCAAAATATACATCTTATAGATAATGTAAAAATATATCAAAATGGTAAAATAGCTTGGGGTATCCTTACCTCTGATACTGAGGAGAATAAGTTTTATGTCATTTTGTGCAATATTTATTATAGATTAGGCTGTGACTTAAGAATAATAAAAAATATATTTACAAAGTATGAAGAGTTAAATCAACTTATTCAGCCATCTAAGCAGGAAGAAAAGTTTAAGGTAAATTTATATAATATTATACAAATGTTTCTTAGTTACATGACAGATACTAATTATATATTCTGTAAAATTAGATGTAAGAAAACTTTTGCTTCAGGTTTAAAAGATGATTTAATACATTTACGAGAAAGTATTGAGAAAAGAGTATATAATAGAATAGATAATATTTTTAATACTCTGAGTTTTACTTTTTTAGGTGATTGTCTTTATTCAATTTATTTATTTAATTTATGTAATAGACTCTGCAGACATAAAGATGAGAAGTTGCAATTTCTTATTACAAATGAAGTAGATAGAAAAAAGATGCTTGATGATTATTTAGCATCTTATGTAAGAGATTATAAAGCTTTTCAAAAGAAAGTTTTAGCTAAGAGAAGATTTATAGGTCGTAATCTAGATACATATAGTCAGGATGTAAATTTAGTATTAGCAAAACTTAGTAGTAGTTATCATGTGGGTAATTTTACATATACGGAAGTATTAGAAAACTGTATAAAACATTGTAATATGTTAAGTGAGTTGTTATTAGGTAATTCATCTAATGATACAAATAATAAATCTGAATTTATTAATTCAGTTATAGAACTTTCGGGTAGTGTTGCCTTAGCTACAGGAAATGTAACAGCAAAATGCGGTACAGCATTTGTAAAGTTTTTTACTAACTTATATGATAATTATAAGAAAGCAAAATTACCTAAAAATGTCTATGATTTTATTAATAGTTTAGATAAAACTCTAAAAAGTTACGATATAGATATTTTAGTTTTTCTTTTAGAGCAAAGAACTTATATTCTAAGTAAAAGAAAGAAAAAGGAATGTAACTATTATTACAATACATATAATATTCCTTATTTGTGGATTATGTTTGATTTTCAAACATTTGATAGATATGGAATGGGTGGTTCTTTTGATGTTGGGTTTAGAGACACCTTTGTAAGTGGAGATGTATTAGGTTTAAATGAAACTGTTACTTTAGCTTGGTTATCTGCTTATCTATTTATTAATATGTTTTTAGTAGATGAGATAGACTCAAATAGTTTAATATCTAGTATTTTTGGTAAAGTTAATGAAGACTTATATGTTATTACAAGACAATACTTTGATTGCTTAATTACTATAGATGCAGAAGTAGCTTCTCAAGCCTTTTATTATATGTATGACCATTGCAATAGAGATTTTGGTTATAGTTTTAAGCATTCTGATTTTTTAACTGAGCCAGAAATACTTAAATTAGTTAAGGTTAAGCAGTAATATTATTTGAATAGGAGGTGTATTTTATGTTTATTCTAACAAATGTAGACATCTCTAGTGACTTAGTTCAGGTATATGATACTAAGGATAACACTAATGATGTAGTTAGCTTAAGTGCTGTTGCACAGCAAGTATTAAACAAAACAATAAAAATATATGGGGTAGGTCGATTAGATTCTTGTAAGAGAAAAGATATTGTACCGTTAGTTCCTTATAATATCTACATATGCAATAATGAGGCTAAAGAAGCTCTTGTTACATTCTATATGCAGCATGGGTTTACAAGAGAACAGGCTAAGGCACGTGTAGGTCTTGTTTAATAGTTGAATAATGTATATGATTAAGACTTATCTTTTATTAAGATAGGTCTTAATTTTTTGTATAAGTATAAAATTGATTGTTATTATGTGTAAGTATTGAAGTCATTATTGACTTTTATATAGTTTTGTGTTATAATAAATATAAAGAAAGGAGTGTATTTATGTATTATATTGTGCGAAGTACAGACATTTCATTTGAGTATTTAAATAAATTATCTACGAATGCTCATGAAATACATAAGTTATTAGCAAAGTTTTTTGATGCTGATACATCTAATTGGAGACAGTTAAATAATGTTCTTTATCGCAGTAAAAGATTACCTAATGCTATTAAATTAGTAATTAAATCAGATACTGATATTGATGAAGAAGCTGTAGTCCTTAATGGTTTTGAAATAGTATGCAAATACAATATTGAAGAAAAATTATCAGGCTCTACAGTTGTGCTTGAAACTACGGTATACCCTTGTTCAAGAAATGAAAATGGTAAAAAGCGACTAATCAGGGGTACTCAGGAACGTATAGCTTGGCTTACTAATAAGCTAACTTACAATAATGAGTGCAAAATTATCAGCATTGATGAGTGTGAAGAAATTTGTATGAATTTTGAGCATTCAGACAAATCAAAAGGTAGTTCGCAAATTTGGGGATATACCTATGAAATAGTTGCTGATATTCTTGATAAAGAAGGGTTATTAAAGGTAATTAACAGGGGTATTGGTGCTGAGGATTTGAAAGCTTTCCTTATTGAAGGTATGACAAAGCTTGAGGATTCAGGTATTGGCTCAGGTAACTCAAGAGGAGTAGGAAGAATTAAGTTTTTGACAAGAGAGATTGAGGAGATTGATTATTAATGAAAACTTTCAGATTAACATTTTCTATTGCAAATGGTATAACTGGATGTGTAAATAATAATACTTTCTTTGGTTTATTCTGTGAAGCCTATAAAAGGCTTTACGGGGTAGACCTATTAGAAGATATGCTTGAGCGTTTATATACTAATGAAAATACACTTGCATTCAGTAATCCGTTAGAAACAGACAGCTTTAAGTTAGCGGATTTCACATTAGATGAAATTCCTCATGCTAGACTTGATAGACTAGGTTTAGTCAATAATGAGTTATTTGTAGTTGAAGAAAAGCATATCAAGTCATTTGATATTATTTGTATAACTGACTTAAAGGAGTTTGAAGAAGTAATAACTCAGTTCAGGAATATGCATATTGGTTCTCGAAAGAATGTTGGTAAAGGTCTTATTAAAGATATTAAGTGTGTTGAAACTGAATTACCAGTTCTTGAAAAAACTTCAATGTTATTATCAAATATTGTACCTTGCCCAAACTTACCAGTTTATGGTAACTTTGATTACTTAACTCGTAAAGGTTATACAACAAAAGGTGCAAGCCAGCCCACTATTGTGTTAATGAAGGCAGGTAGTGAGTTTGTGGATTGTAAAGCTCATGTAGTTGGGTGCATTCTAAAGTTCAGGGATAGCTATATGAACGGTTTAGGGGTAGTAGTATAACTGTAGTTAAAATTAATTAAGTATCGATACTTTTCCTACTATATGAACTTTGCAGTTTATGGTCAGACCTTTGCATATAGGGATTAAATTTCCTCACCAGCATATAGTTTATCAAACATATCGTTAGACCCTTATATAGGGATTAAATTTGTATAATTCATCATCCTGAGGATAGCAAAAATCGTTAGACTCTTATATGTAGGGATTAGACTTAATTTTCCATAAGCAATACCACCTTTTTTAAAGTTAGACCCTTATATAGGGATTAAAGAAAGTATTTTTTAGGAACTTTACCTGCAATAACAGTCCAATCCTTGTATGTAGGGATTATAGCAATGCATTTTCTATGAGATTTTTAACTACTTTTGTTAGACCCTTATGTGTAGGGATTAAATTGTTTTCTGTCCAATAGATGATACAGCACTTTTATCAGACCCTTATATAGGGATTAAATAAGGTTACAAACAAATGAGTTAAATATTGTAGTTTTCAGACCTCATTATGAGGATTATAGTTATTTACAGAGTTCGTGAGCATCTGTTATAGACCTTTATATGTAGGGATTAAAATCTAATATCATTAAAGATATGGTCAACGCAATATTATCAGACCCTTGCTTAGGGAGTATTAAAAGTTTTTGAGTACTTTTTTTAGTTATAGTATATTTATTAAATTTTATATTTTACAGGAGGATACTGTAATCATGGCAAAGATAGTTACTGAGACTTATATACTTGATGACAGAGGTTTTCATTATAAAGTAGGCGATGATATAGCTTTCGAGTATAAAGGTGCTACATATGTAGGTATTGTTACAGATATTGGAGATACATCTTTTAAGTGTAAAGATGTACTTAAAGATATGCTAGAGACTGAAGATAAGGAATTCAGCATTAAAGATGTTTCAGAGTTAACTTACACTTCAGTTGATTAATTTTTATAGGAGGTTAATATGGCAAATAATATTGTATTAGAAATTGGCGATTTTCTAGGTTTCTGTGACTTAAATGGGGTAGATGCAATGAATACCGAGCAAGTACAGAAACTTGAGGAGTATATTACACGAGCTAACGAAGCAAGAAATGAGGGGGAAGATTTAATACCTGATGCAATTTGGGATAGATTAATGACTATTCTTAGACAGGTTAATCCAGAGTCTGAATTATGTAAGTATATTTGGGAAGATTCTGTTGATGAAATGGATGATACAGATGCAATTATTAAGAACAATCCTATGTATTCAATACAGACTGTTAAATCTTATGATTGTCAGGAAATTCTTGATTTTGTAAGCAGATTACCAGAAGATGTAGAGTTTGATATTCATGTATCGGCTAAGTTGAATGGTCACGGTATTAGACTTAAATATGCAAATGGTAAGTTCTTCAATGCAAGAAGTAGAGCAAGAAGTTCTGCAGGTCGTGATATTACAGCACCTTTAAAGAAAATATTGTATGATGCAGGGGTAGATGAGATTCAAGACCTTGAAGATTTTGTTTTATGTGAGATTCGAGGTGAATGGGTACTTCCTTTTGAAAACCTTAAAGCAGCTAGGTCTTATAATCCAGAAATTAAATCAGCTTTCTCAGCTGTTGCTTCAATGGGTAGAGATTCCGCTAGTGAGGAAGAGTGGGGCTTACTTCGTTTTGTAGCTTATGAATTTCTTGCAGATGACATGCACTTCCAGTCTAAGGCTGAGGAATATGAGTTCTTAGAGGAGTTAGGCTTTGAGACACCTATTAGTTGGGTGATTGAAGGTCTTTCTAAGGATACTTTCCTTAATGAAATTCCAAGCATTGTTGAAGATTGTGCTGAGGAAGTAAAGCCTGCTGAAGATGGTACTGGCGGTTATGATTACTATACAGACGGTTTAGTTTGTGCTATTAACAATACAGAATTCTTTAGAACTTTAGGTGATGATGGTAGTCATTATAAGTTCGGAAATATAGCACTTAAAGTTGGTTATTGGGAACAGAATTTGCTTGATGGCTATGTGCAGGCTATTCTTTGGACTAAAGGGAAGACAAAGTTGTCACCAGTAGCGGTTATAGCATCTGAGCCAGATATGATTGAGTTTAAAGATTACAGTGACAAAAAGTTCTTTTTTGATAAGAATGAAGTTAATAATTGGAATGATTTAGGTGTTATTACACAGAACGGTAATAAAGTAAGAAGAATACCATTGTACGAGCCAAGTAATATTGCTATCTTAGATGCTTACCCAGGTGGAGTAGTTCATTTCAAATACGGAGGAGAAGCAGGGGTAGTTCCTTGTTTTGAAGATGGTACTCCACTTGTTGATGGTCGTATTCAGGCATCTTTAGTTGATGAGGATGACTTAACAGATTATGAGTATTATTATGGAGAGAATGAATAAATGATTAAGCAGGATATTATAAAACGGAATAGTAAAACAGTTGATGAAGGCACTATGGGTTTTCATGATTATGTTACTCATAAAGAACCAATTGAAGAGTTTTCTGAAAGAGTTTTGAAATGTGCTAATGAAATTTGTGGGAAAGTAATTAATATAGCTTATCCCACAGAGGATTTAGCTATTATAGTTTATAAGGAGAAGAAGTAATGAAAATAATTCCAAAGAAAAAGGTAATACCAGCTTTTATTGGGTATGTTTCTGCAATATTTATTATTATGCTTTTAGTTTGTTTCATTATTAGTATTGTACAGAGAAATGTGCTAATAATTGGATTACCTCTTGTAGTTTTTGCAGTTTATTACATTATATTTAATTTTGGTTTTAGTTGGTTTAAAAGTGCAGAGATTTTGAAAAGAGGAACATATATTGAGTATAGAGTTCAAGATGTTGTTTCTGTTTTAGGTAGAGACATTACAACATATAAAATTAAGAAAATTGACTCTATAAAATATACTAAAAATGATATAATAATTGAGGGTGATATAACAGTTCAGGAACCTATGAGTAAAGTTAAAAATATTTCCAAAGTAAGAATTTTAGATTACACTGAGGAAGTAAAAGAATTTTTTGAAAAGGAAAAATAGTTTTAAGTTCCTATTGACTTTATTTAAGTTATGTGTTATAATTGTATTATAAACTTAAAGGAGGATACCTAGTATGGAATTCACAGTAAATGATAAAAAGTTTACAGATTATAATGAGGCTTTAGCTTATGAGAACTCTTTAAAGCAGAAAAAGGCTGAGGCTAAAAAGCAAAAAGAGCTAGAAGAACAGAAAGAACTCTACTTCGATGAAGTAGTTAATAAGATGAACTTCTGTGTTGTTAATTTTGACAACGAAAAAATCACCAGTCCTACACCTAGCGTGGTATTTGCATTTATGTCAGATACACCAAAGAACAAGTCAGACTTTGTTACAATGGCTAATGCTTATATCGAGGAGGCTTGTGAGAAACGATTCTATGTAAATGAAGATGGTACTTATGGCGAGTATTACTCGATTGCATTCCCATCAGTAAAGAGTAAAGGATATGATGAGTTAAGTAGCTGTGTTTGTGGCTCAGTCATTGACTATCTGCTTAATCATGGACATGCTTTCAGTACATCAGGTAATCTTATTAAGATTGATAAAGACCTTTCAGTAATGTTCTATGACTTAACTGGGGTAGATAGGCAGGATAATAAGACTTGTGATGACTGTTCTATTGGAAAGAATGATTATGATGAGTTACCAGATGATATTAAGGCTGCTTTAGATTTTATAGGTAGATTATTCGGTTAAAGGTCTGGTAGTAAAAATTAATGCTATTATGATTTTTAAACTACATAGTGATTTGAGATATCTTTAATGTAAAGAGCTACTATTAATTTAAGTCAAGAAATATTAAGTACTTAAGTTAATATGTAGCTCTTTTTTATTGTTTTATTATATAATCTTCATCAAGTGATTTTGTAGATTTTGTATTACTAAGTTTGACTTTTTATACTGAATATTTTTAGGTATTTTATGAGTTTTGCTTATATAGCCAAATATCAAAGTAAACTTATATAGGTTGAAAATGAATATAAATTAAAATATATCTAATAAATATTTAAGGAGGATTTGTTAAATGAGTGATACGTATAATGAGGAAGATGAGATTATGGAGGATTCCTTACAAGCCGAATATGACTCATCTTTTAGTGGAGAGGAGAAGTTAAGTAATTTATTAAAGATTACATCTGATTCTTACACACGTAAATTTGAGAAAATTAGGTTAGACCAAATTGGTTTTACAGACCCAGTAAAAAAGAGTAGAGCAGAAACAATGACAGGTCTAACAAGTATAGTAAAAGATTTGGGTGTACTTGACCCGATTGATGTTATGACAGTTGAAGACCCAGATGATGATTATAAATATGTTCTTATTTCAGGTCTTAGAAGAGTATTTGCAGCATTAAAGAATGGGCAAACTGAAATTGATGCTATTGTTTGGGACTTTAAGGATAAAGACCAAGGTAATGATTTAGCCCTTTATTTAGGATTATTGTTAAATCGTACTCAGAGAAGAAATTGGGGAGAGATTTGGCATTTATATCAGGTTCTTGAATTACAGTCATCTATAACTCCAGGCACTCTAGAATATTTATTACAGCTTGAGTCTGGTGATGCTATGAAGTTAAAGGATGTTATGCTTTGTGATTATGATGAAGTAAAACAGGCACTTCTTAGCGGAGAGAAGAACTTAGATGGTGCATATAAATTGCTTGCGAAATTGCGTAAGGAAGAAGATAAACTTGCACGAGAAGATGAAACTGGTGTTTCTGATACTGTAGAAGGTGCCGAAGAGATTGCTTCAGATAATGTAGGTGAGCAGGGACAGTTATCTGACCAAGATGTTATGGAATTGCTTGAAATGGTTGATGGGGTAGATGAAGATGTCACCGATGAGGATTTTGATGAGGTAAATAAAGGTAGCTTTGAAGAGGAAGGTCAGAAAGTTGGAGAGAGGCATCCAGTAGACCCAGCGATTCGACAGGGTACATTTCAACGAGATAACTTTAGATGTAGATGTTGCGGTACAGGTGGGGTAGCATTCTTAGGCACACTTGTATATCATCATGCTATACCCGTGAGTGCTCGTGGAAAGGATTCAGTTGCTAATGGTTTGACGCTATGTGATTCTTGTCACCAAGTTTTGCATTGCGCAGAGAAGGCTGGTGGTAAAATTCCAATGACTAAAGAGCAGTTTGAGGAGTACTCTGAAGCAGAGCAGTTACGAATTAAGCGAATTTTAAAATTTGCTAAAGTCGCTGTAGAAGCTCATAAGCGTGTAGGTAATAGTCGAGATAAGATTGTTAAGGAAGCTACAGCGAGCGGTAGACATCGTATGCCAGGCGAGACATTAAAAGAAACACAAATAGGTTTTGCTACAGCAAATACAGATACTGCAAATGAAGAAATAAATGATTAATAGTATAAAAAGTTTTAGAGAAGAGGTTAAGAGATGAAAGTATTAATTGCAGATGATGCAGCATTTATGAGGATGATGTTAAAAGATATTTTAACAAAAAATGGACATGAAGTTGTAGGAGAAGCAGCAAATGGGATAGAAATGCTCAGTAAGTATGAAGAGACTCAACCAGATATTGTAACTCTTGATATTACAATGCCAGAGATGGATGGTTTAACTGCTATTAAGGAGTTAAGAAAAAAGCATCCAGATGCAAATGTAGTTATGTGTTCTGCTATGGGACAGCAGGCTATGGTTATTGATGCAATTCAGTCAGGAGCAAGAGATTTTATTGTTAAGCCATTTCAGGCTGATAGAGTTATTGAATGTTTATCAAAACTTAAAAAGTAGGATGTTACTATGAGTAAGATTACAGTTCAGGTATCTGATTCTATTTCTGTAGCACCAGATACTATTGTTATGAATATGTGTGTAAATTATGAAAGTAAACAATATGATTTAGCTTTCAATAAAGGGGTAGCTTTATGTAAGCAGATTTTAGACGTTTTATCAAAGTACACAAATAGAGTTGAGCTTGGAAGTAAATATGTGTATGAGCGTAAACAGAAAGTAGAGTCTAAAAAAGGCGATAAGCTCACAACTTATTATCGAAAATGTGGTTATACATTCGAGACTTTAGTTACAGCTAAATTTTCACAAGATTTTGATAGGTTAAATGATTTATTAAATGAGTTGGAAGAGTTTGATGGTTCTTACACAGTGAATTTTAGTTATTGCTTAGATGATACAGAGTTGTATAGAAATAAGCTATTAGAGAGCTTAATGAATTTAGCAAGTACTAAGGCTTCTATTATAGCAAAAGCATCTGGTTTAGAGCTTAAAGGCATTTCTAATATACAGTACAGTAAGCAAAATTGGGATACTTCAACTTATGGATTAAGATGCACGAATAATTTTAGTGATAGCAATTCTGTTATAGGCACTGAAATGGCAAAGCCAATAGTGTTAACTGATTCAGTGACAGTGACATATAAAACAAAGGGGTAGTCATGCAGAGTATGGCAGATATTAAAGGAGATGTAGGAGAGATTATTACTGCATCTTCTTTGAGAAATAATTGTAATATGACTGTTATACGAAATATTTACTTACCTTATAAAGACCATTTTACTGAAATAGACATGGTAGCAATCGGAAGATTAGGTATTTTTGTTATAGAAAATAAAAATTATGATGCTAGGGTAACAGGAAATATTAAAGATAAGTATTGGAATGTCGAGTATTCGCATTGGTGTTCTTATAAATTATATAATCCTTTATTACAAAATAAGTTACATAAGCAAGTTATTATGGATTTGCTTAGTTTATATGATTTGTTAAATATTCCAGTATATAAGCCAGTCATATTCAATGATAAGGGTAGTATTGATATAAAAGATGGTAATAAGTGTATTTTTACATTATCTAATTTTGTAGCTACCTATAATTCTATAGAAGTTAGTATTTTAGATTCTTATGATGTAAGTAATATTGCTTATATATTTAAACAATTTAGTAATTTATCCGATGAGATGAAATTATATCATAAGAAACTATTAGGTTTGGAGCGTTGTAGATGTTAAAATATACACATTTATTAGTTGCTAAGAGGATTGCAAGTAATTGTAATCTTACAAAGTCGCAAAGTTTTTGGTTACAGTTTGGTAGTGTAATACCAGATTGTAAATTATCTTGTTTTACTCGACCACACAATAAAGATAATTGGTATTATAGAGCACATGGTATGTTTATAGAATTGACAGATGAGCCACATGATAGCAATTTTTATTATAAATTAGGGATAGTTCTACATCTTTATTGTGATTTTTTTACGAGACCACATTCTAATATGAGTATACATTATATTAAAGATGGTCATGCTAAATGGGAGAGACAATTGCATTCTTATATTAAGGAGCATTATATTGGTAAGATAGTTAGTACAGATGAAATTTTAGATGACTTAGCACAGACTTATGACAGTAGTGATGAAACTATAAACAATGATTTTGAATATATTACTAAGTCATGTAATATATTATGCTATAAGACTGGGGTTATAGAGGATGTTCGAAAATATTGATGAATTTAAAAAGTTGAATAGTAGATTAGTTTTGAAATGTATATTTATAATATATACAGTTTTAACAATAGCTTATATTATTGAGTTTTTCAAAGGTAATAGAGATATAGGATATGTATTATTCTTTTGTATACTTTTGTGGGGATTTTATTTTCTCGAGTATGTAAGTTTGAAAATAGAGTCTTTTCAAAAGTACACACCCTTTATTATAACTTTAGGTTATACTGTCTTTTATGTATTTTGTATGAGGACAACTATAGTAAGTATGACTTGGATTTATGCATTTCCTTTTTCTTGCGTACTTCCATTCTTTTTTGATAAGTTGTATTGGATAATTATCACATATATTTCTTTTTTAGGTATAAATGTATTAGAAGTTTTAGATAATAAGGCTTATTATTTTAGTTCATCTAAAACAATTACAGAGGTAGAACAGCGTTTTGCTTGTTTAATACTTGTTTTTTCTTTTCTAGCAGTTTTATCTTATCTTTTAAGTAGATACAATGATGTTGTTAAGAATGTTTATAAAGAAGCAGCAATAGACTCAATTACAGGATTACATACTGAGGATTATGTTGATGAAAAAATTAAACCTATGATTTTAAGAAATAAAAATCTTAGCTACACTTTAGTAATGGTAAACATTGATAAATTCCATAGATTTAATGAGTCTTACGGACATGCATTTGGTGATTCAGTCCTTGAAATTGTCAGTAATATTATTATTGAAGAATTTAAAGATGTAAGAGCAAATGCTTCATTATGTAGATTATATGGTGATAAATTCATCATAGTTATAGCAAATAGAGTATACGATGAAGTTAAGCCTAATTATACATCTGTTAAGAAACATATGAATAATATAGTGTTTAAAAAAGGAAATAGCGAAATTTTCATAAATGCAACTGTTTCTGTCACTGATACAAGATTTTGTGAGCATACTTATGAAGGACTTTTCAAACGAGTTCGATTTTTACAAGATATAGCTAGACAAAAAGGTATGAATAATATACTTGAGGATTCAATGGATTTTTAAAGTTTATTTTGAGCTTTAAAAGTCTTTTACAATAAAACTAGTTTTGAGGTGGTTTAGTGTTACGAATTATAATATCAAAGAGCAATAGAATATGCGGTTATGCTTTAGATGATATATTTATAAACAGTTACTTGATTAAGTATTTAATTTCTGATAGTATTGTAGATGTGAACAATAAGGCTAAGTCCTTTACAATGCGTAAGGAAAATTTAAGAATGCTTGGGGTAGATACTTATCAGGAAGTTTTTATTAAACTAGCTTCGTTAGGCTTTCATTTGAATGATATTATATTTGTACCTTGTAAGTATGAGGATATAAATGTTGAAGATGTGTCTATTTTATTCAATATGGCACAAGATTTGAGGATTAGACGTGTTAGTTTGTATATGTGTGTTGATACTAGCATATTTAAACCAGTTGCTTATTTAATGCTAAATAGAAATATGTTTTTCTATAATGATTTACATATTTTTATTATTGAATGTATAAAAAAGTCTGAAGGTTATGGAACAAAGATTATAAAACAATTAAAAAATCTCCAGAAGAATCTTGATGGCTTATCTGTTGTAACTGCTATTGATTTTTGGAAAAGTGTTGGAGCAGTTATTGAGAATAATAATCATTTTACGGTATAATTGCTTAGGCATTTATATAAATATTAAATATCTTAGGAGGATTAAAGATGTTCAAAAAGTTTATTAGTTTTGCACTTTGTGGTCTTATGTTAGTTAGTCTGAGTGCTTGTAGTAGTGATAAAGAAACTACTAAGTTGAATCAGGATTATGTTTCTGCTGTTAAAGATGCAGCAAAGAAGTTAAATTCAACTTATACGGATTATATTGTTACTACTACTTTGGAAGCTCCAGATGGTAACACTCAGTATCTTGAGGTTAAGCATGAGGATACAAGTTACACAGAGTATTCTGTTAATGATGATAATGAAGTAGGTACAGTTGCTTATGGTAGTGCTGATTCTATTACATATTCATTGACAGATTGGTTAACAAAAGATGGTAAGTACTATATGTTTAGTGCTGATGATGATGGTAACAGTGTAACCTACAGCTTACCTACATCATATAAGAATTTAGTTAGTGATAGAGTTATGCTTTACGCTAATAAATTTGTAGATAGTGCTACAAGCATTGAAAAGTATGATGATTTAACATTAGATTTAGGAGAAGGCAATCAAACTTATACAAGTTATAAGTTAAAAGTACCAGCTTCGACAGTGAAGGATATACTTGGGGTATCTACTTACGGAGTTTATAAAACTATTGAGGATGATAAGGATACTTCAGCTAATATCAAGAAACTTTGCAGTTATTATTTAGAGGATTTGGATATGAATTTAACATTTTCTGATGCAAATGTTATTCTTGGTATTGATTCAGATGGTATTTTGAAATATGCTTGTCTTGAAGTTGGTGGTTTAGGTACTCGTCTTTATTATACAAAGGCTGTAGTAGCTACTAAGAATTCAAATGTTCGTAGTACACCAGATTTTACAAATGCTAAGACTTATGCTTCATCTTTATCAGATTTAGCAGATTATGTTGCTGATTATGATAATTATGATGATGCAGTTAAAGCTCTTAATGAAAAGTCAAGCTTAACAAACAGTAGTACTGAATCTGCTACAGAAGAAACTACAGAATCTTCTACAGAGGCTACTACAGAATCTGAAGAAAGTACTACTGAGGAAAATAAGTAGATTTTAAAAAGGAGGAATGTTTTCTATGAAAAAGAAAAACATTGTAGGGTTTATAGCTCTTTTAATGGCAGTACTGATATGTTTATCTACTGGATTAACTCTCTTTGCAGAGGGGGTAGATTCTACAGAAGCCACTACTGAGGCTGAACCTCAAACTGTATCAGGTAATGATACAGAAGCTAAGACTGTTTCAGATAATGATGCAACTACATCTACAAGGTCTGAATTAGGTCAAAAGATTTTGGATTTTAAAAATCCAGATTCTATAAAGGATAAAAAGTTGTTTGGTGAGTGGGGATTTTCGTATGATGATGAGTATAACCCAACAAAGTTAGTTGGTTTTTCTAAGCCAGAAATTCAGTTAACATGCATAGATGGTGATTTATATTTTAGGGTATATAAAAAATCTGATGATACCTTATTATATGTAACAACAGGACAGTTTCAGTCTGAAGATGGTTCATATTATACTGATTATTTTTTAACAGATGATAAAAGTAAAGAGACTTTAATATCTAAGGATGATATACCAACTTTAGATTTGGCAAATTATTTTAGTGACGATTATAAGGATTTATACTTTGTTTTTTACACAAAAGATAAGGAAATGAGTTATGTTGTTTCATATAATGATGCTATAGATTATGCTGGTTTTATTCGTACTATTCGTACAGATTTATTTACTAGCCCTACACCTACAGATAATAGTACTTTCAATATATCTGTAACACCTATTAATGAGGATGGTAGTGTAAGAAGTGTTACTGTTGATATAAATTTTAATTTAGATTTAGATTACTCATCTTCTAGATTTGATTTTAAATTTAATACTGGTGGTGTTCTTGAGAATTATCAAGATAGAAAAGATAAGTTAATTAAGTTTATTGTATATGATAGTGATTTTAATACAGTAAAGGCATTAAATGTTGATTCTTTGAGCTCAGGCGATTTAAGTTTACAGTTATCAACTGGTATAAATGGTGACTATCATTATAAGGCTATTTCACTTTTTGGTTATATTTGGGATGGTACTTTTTCAGTAGATTCCTTTAAAGAAAAAGATAGTCCAATAATTTCAGATGAGGATTTAAAAGGTGCAACAGTTAGTTTTTCAGGCATGCCAAATGAGGCTTACACTGATGATTCAGTTACTTTAAAAATGAATACAGATAAAAAATGTAAGATGTCATTTAATGGTTCTTCTTTAGCTAATGATGAATATACTACATCAGCTGATTTTGTAGTATCGAGAAATGGTACTTATTCTTATACAGCAACAAACGAGCAAGGGGTAGCTACAAATGGTACTTTTGAGGTTACTTTCTTTAAGGATAAAGTTGAAGATGCTATTGAAGACCCGTTACAGATTGATTTAGTTTCCGCAAAAACAGATTCTAATCTCAGTCAGACAGGTTTATATCAAATTTGGTTAATTATTTTGGCAGTTATTTTGTGTAGTTTTGGTATTTTATTGATTGTAAATCAGAAATATCATTTTTTAGATAAGTTTATAAGGAGGTTCAAGCATGAAAGTAATTAAGAATTATTGGAAAAGTTGCTTATGTTTCTTATTAGCTTTTCTCTGTATTATTAGTTCTATATTTTATACTAATTTTTTAAATGCAGCAGTTGGTGGTGGAATAGCGTCAGTTCCTACAGGTTTGCATACAGGTTCAGGAGAAGGTGCAAATACAGGTGTTTTAACTAACCAGACCACTTTTTATAGAATAACAGCAGCTGTAATAGACCAGAGTAATAATTATATTTATTCTGATAATGGGGATGGCTCTATGTCAACATTATCCTCAGCTCATAATCAAGTTGACCCAGATGGAACTTATACTTTCTCAGGTAGTCATCCTTGGATTTATGTTGCATCAGATCAAGTTGCTTTTAAATCAGGTGGTCGTACTTGTTGGTATTATTCAGAGGTAACAAATAGTACTTATGCAGTACATGTATCAGATGGAGGAGATACAGATGGAGATTGGGGTACTTTAAAAAGTATTTTAGGTGTAAGTGATGTAGATGCTGATGCAGGAAATTTAAATACTGCATTTAAAGCACTAAGTGATGATTCTGAGAAACAGGTAGCAGCTTTATTTGGCATAGATGCAGATGCAACACCTAATTATATTTTTATTGTAGAGCAGTTACGTTCTTATGGTACTGAAAAGACAGAAGCAGGGTATCATAGTGTTATGGTAAGTCATTTCGATGATATTAAAGTTTTATTAGGAATAACTTCTAGTAGTGCAATTGACTCTATGTTTAATGGATATAATGCATATCAAACTGACCCTATATATGGTTTTAGTAGTGTAGCAGGTAGTGTAAATGACTTTTTTATTTATAGTAATCATCCTGTAGAGAGTGGTAATAAATCACTTGCCAACGTATCAGTTACTTATACAGGTGAGCCAAATACTTCTGATGCAAGTAAGTTTACATCAAAAGGAACTGTAGGTGGTTATATTGATGGTTCTTTACAGAATTGGAATGGTTCAGATTGGAGTTCAGGTTTTTCTGTAAATATGTCAACAACAGAAAGTAATTATACTTTAGTATATTCAGGAACTTCTAAGTTAACAGCAGATGAGAACACAAGTGTAAATGATATTATTAATAAAGGTAATAGCATTGGTGGTTTAAATTTAACTTGGTCTACTTACGAGGTTAATGGAGATATTCATAAAGGTGTAACTACAACTGTTAATACAGTTGATGGGTATAAGTCAACACAGGCTATAGCAGATAAGTTAAGTGGTATTAGTGGTATAACTAATTCAAGTTTCAGTGGTGCAGGTTTTTCAGGACAGACTGGTACTACTGATATTACTAGTGCAGCTAAGGCTACTTGTACTAAAGCAGCTAATGCTTATAGTACGGATACTGCTATAAGTAAGAAAGGTGATTTTAAGAAGGGTGAGGCTTTAGGTTTAGGTACTGAGTTTATTATTAAGGGTTCACCAGTAATTTCAAATCATTATATTATAACAGTTAATAATAATAGAGCTAGTGTAACTAAGTCAGAAGATTTAAATTATACTACTAATTCAGTTGGTTCTGTAACAACTCAGGATAATGCTGTTGCTATAGTAGTAGCAAAACGAAATACAGCTAATACTAATGCAAATGCAGTTAAGAATGGTTTAAATTCTTCAATGACACCGCAAAATGTAGTTGATACACTTACAGGTAATCTTAGCAATGTTGAAGTTAAGGAAACAGACGCAAGCTCAAGAAATGTAACTTTAGGACATGATACTTCAAATAATAATGAAGGCTATGTAGTCTATGAAGTAGTTTCAGGTGACACTCCTGATTTAACTGGTACAACAGAGCTTGAAGATTGGTTCTTAAATAAGTACACTAATAATATCTTAGAAACAGCTTATAAGAAGGAACATTCAGGAAGTGCTTTCAATTTTGGTATAAATACTACTCATACTGTTTGGAAAGATAGTAGTTGTTATGCTAAGGCAGATTGCGGAGCTAATTTATTAGTTAGAACAAATAAAGATTATGAAACAACATATAAGTTGGATACGTCAGGTACAGAGATTGATTATGATGCTTCAATGAAGAAGTATTATTATCCAGCATCTGCAAGCACAACATTTAATGGAACTGACTCAATTTACAAGTATCCAGTAACAATCAATACAAAGACTTACAATGGTGCTAGAAATATTGATTATGCTTTCAACTTTATAAGAAGTGCAACAGGCGATGTTCGTTCTATTTCAGGTATTACTTATGCAAGATATGCTGATATTGGTGATTCATCTGATATCTTAAAGATGAAAGATGCATTTGGGGTAGTTCCAAGTACTGTAAAAACTACTGCTGTAGGTAAGTCAAAGGTATCAGGTACTCTTTCTGAAGTATTCAAGTTTAGCTCAATATTTAAGAGAACAGGCACTGAACATGGTTTTAAGGATGGTGCTTCAGCTGTTCATGGTGGTTGGGCTAATTATCATACTTATGGAACACCTCAAGAAGTAAAAGATAATGTAACTGGTGAGGTTACAAAAGTACCTAATGTTTGTAGAGATATGTATTATTTAAATGAGCCAGTAGCAAATATAAATACAGGTTTAATCTTCAATATTTCTTCAGGAAATAAGTTTACTTATACTCTTACAGGCATAGCTTATAAGTATCAGACAGCAGAGTTAGCTGAGGGTAAAAATAGTCTTTTAGGAGATAAGGATATACATGAGGTAGCTACAAGTGCTAATAAGCCTACTGGAGCTACAAAGAAAGATACTAATGAGTATCGTTATGCTACTGTAAATAGGAACTCAAATGTAAGTTTAAGTTTTTATCCAGAAAACTATATGGTATGTAAGATTGGTGAAACAGTATTTGATACATCAGCTTATAAGTATGTAACTGTTATGTCAGAAGTTAAACGTAAAGCGCAGTCTAGTTCATTGTATTTAGTTAAGGTAAATACAGATATAGCTGATGATTCTACTATTACAGGTTCAACATACTCTGATACAATGCAAGGTGGTACATCTTCATTAGGAAATAGTAAAGTTTCTATCCCTGCAGGTTCAGATGTTACTGTATTAGCTGACCCTACAAATGTTAAGATTGACCTCTTTGGTTATGCTCTCGACTTAATTGATGGTTCTAAGGATTCTACAATGAAGATTGGTTCACATAGTAGCCTATCTTACGGTAGTGTTGTTAAATATGGTACAAATGTAGCTAGTGTATGGGGCAATGCAGGTGACCATGCTGACAAGTTAAAGTCAAACTTTATAACTTGGGCAGATAATGTTATGAAGGTAGAAAACTTCGGAGCAGATTTTGTACTTGATGTAAATAACAATACTAAGGGTACTAACTTCAGTGCTACAATAGGTAAAGTTAATCATACAAGCGGTGCTGTTGAGGATGGTGTTTATAATATTTCTGTAATGAATGGCAAAGTTTTAGAGTCTGACGTTATGGAAGGTGATAAAGTAAAGGTATCTTCAGGAGCTTATAAACAATTAATTACACAGCTTGCAGCAGATTATAATTGCTCTTACGATGAGGCTAATGCTTTATTTAAAGACAGCCAGATTTACACAGCAATTTTAAATGCTATTGAGTCAAGTACTTCAAGTTTCAATACTTCGGGAAAAGCATCAGGGGTAGCTGAAAGTTGGACATCTACTTTAGGTAACGGTACTAACTGGTATGATGAGAGAGTTCGTACATTTGTTATAAGACGTTATACAAACTTAGGTAATACATTATCAGATATTACAGCTACTGATAAGTTGGATTATAGTTTAGCTCCTACTGGTGATGCTTCAGGTAAGGAAAATGCTAGTGCAGGTACAACTTATGATGCTAAGTGGTCACTGAATTTATTCTTTAATTCAGCTAAGAAGTCAGACCTTGATAAGTTAATCTTTGGAGATGGTACTTACTTTGACCCATCAACAAATACAGATGTAACTGAAGCAAATAATGCATATACAGTTCTTATTAATAAGACCCCTGTTAAAAATGCAGATTTCTTAATTCCAGCAAGTTCAACAAGTAACTTTGGTTTCTAGTCTAAGCTACTTCGAGGGAGTGATGAAAATCGCTCCCTTTTTTATTGCAGATTATCTTGACTTTTTTAAAGAATAATGGTATAATTATATTATACAATTTAGGAGGTATCTATATGGCAAAGAAGTGTTATGCTATTCGCAAAGGTAATAGAGTAGGTATTGTGTATAGTTGGGATGAATGTAAGAGCGCAATTACAGGTTATAGCGGTGCTGAGTATCGAGGTTTTAATGATGAGGACGAAGCAGTTGCTTACTTAAACGGTCATGAACTTGTTAAGGATAAAGAGTCAGGTAAAAAATTTACTTTAAGTGAACCTACAAGTGATGATGTTGTAAATATCTATACAGATGGTTCTTTCAAGGATGGTTCTGTTGCTTTTGGTATTTACATACAGGCTAGTAATAATAGAAAGTTCAAGTTCTATGGGGTAGTTGAATGTAAGCAGTATGCTTCACTTAATAATATTGCAGGAGAGTTACTTGCTGTACTTGTAGGTGTTCAATTAGCAAAGGATATGGGTTTTAAAAGATATAATATAGTTTATGATTATGAGGGGGTAGAGTCTTGGTATAAAGGTACTTGGCAAGCTAAGGGTATGTTACAATCAATATATGTTACTCTTTTAAATCAATTACGAACTCAGTATGATTTAGCTTTTAAGTTTTTTAAAGTCAAAGGACATTCAGGGGTAGAGGGTAATGTTATTGCAGATAAAATGGCTACTAGAGCAAGAAATTTTATGACCTATGTTGACTTGAATGCAATTTTACGAGGTATTATTACAGTACAGGATGTTCCTTTAGCTCCTTAAGCCTAAGTTGATTTTTTGTGTATAAAGTAGGCTAGTCATCTAGCCTATTTTTAATGTGTAAGTCAAATAAAGTCATCTTAACTCTATATTATTATGAATTAATTTTAATAATATTGGAGGTTTTTAGTGTGAAACGTAGAGATGTTTTACTTACTTGTTTAGGAAGTTCTTGTATTATTAGTGGTTTAAGTATTTTCGGTTTTTATTCTTATTAGAATAATAAAATGGAAAGTACTATTAAAGAAAA
>OLJB01000420.1_pt1 | contig 26832 bp, 38 predicted proteins | sample 1601391 | NCBI WGS metagenome assembly OLJB01 (sample SAMN01915215, study PRJEB22387) | human gut metagenome | isolation source: stool | host: Homo sapiens | place: USA | reverse complement strand
CTTACTTTGTATATTTTTATCAGTTATAATATTGTTTGCTAGTTTAGAATCATTTACTGTAAATGCTTATAATGCGAGTGAAATATCTATTGATTTAGTTAAAAGTAATGAAGTAGACGTGATGCTTGTATCAAGAAGTACTGATTTTACAGCAGGACAAATACAAAATATTGAGAATAGAATTAAAAGTGAATTAGCTGGTTATGATGTTCAGTTTGCAGGACTAGAAACAACAGAGCAAGTAACTTCAACAAATTCAACAGACCCACAAGCTGTATTTAATAATTGATCAAGACTTGGAGCAACTGGTCAATGGTCTGTCACATCTTATAACGGTTATAACGTTATTTATAATGCTGAAAATTCTGATGGTGTAACTGGTTTCTATGCACCAGATACTGGAGATATATCAGATATGACACTTGAGTATGACTTTATGTCTGCTGACGATGACGATGATTTTGTTGGAGTAGTTCTAAGATTAAATGTTGATGATGATAAATATGGAACAGACAAACCTCTTGATACTAAAGCTAGTGGATGTAACATCGCTTTGGCTAATAGTGGTTATTCTTTTGAATATAAAATTACAAGACAGAGCTTGTATAAAGATGCTAATGGAAATGATATTTATGAGGATGCCTTAAGAGATAATACTTTTATGTATAATAATTTATACAAGGTAGAGCTAAAATATCGTTATACAGTTCCTTTGTTTGGAAAACAAGTTTATCCGATTACATCTCTTGTGTATTAATACATTGGAGTTGCAATAAATTTTTATCATTATGAAGACATTTTTAGAGGAGTATGGACTGATTCTACTTGCTATTTTAGTTGTAGGTGCTTTGATTGCATTTGCAGTTAAGTTTAATAAAGACTCAACAGCAAACGCAAATAAAAAAGTAACAGAGTTTAACAACCAAGTAGATAAAGCTGTTACAGACGCTAATAAGAATAATGAGTCTGGTGGTACTACTGATAAAAAGTAGTACAGATTAGGAGTGATAAATGAGGTCAGCTGTTATTTCATACATTGGTTTTACTATAATTTTTATACAGTTGCTCATTCTAAGCACTCTAATTTCTCATTCAACTTATAAAAGTAGTATTGAGGATAGCCTAGAGGACTCTATGACTTATGCAGTTGCCAGATTACAGGTAGGTTATACTGAAAATGTTGAGAGTTCTCTAGCTACAAATAATCAGCAGGAAAGAACAGGGATAAATTGGAGTAGTACTTCACCAGATGAATTTACTAATGAGTTTTTAAACTTTTTTACAGAGTCTATTGATTCAAGAGTTACAGACTTAAAAGTAAACATATTTGGGGTAGATGAAGAGAATGGGCTTTTATCTGTGGAGGTTGTAGCAAATTTTAATTATATTGATGGCAAACAAGGTACTGTATCTTGCTATAAGACCATAATATTAAATACGACATTAAAGTGAGAGAATTATTTAATTTTCTCACTTTTTTGTTGACTTTTTTCAAGTTATGTGGTATAATTAATTAAAAGTTTAGGAAAGGAAAAGTCTTTATTATGTATAATTCTAGCTTAGTACAGCAGAATATAGGGAGACGAGTAGTCAGCATAGCGAGATGCTGGCTTATTTGCGTTAACCTAAATTCAAAAGTGTTGTAATGAGCATATAGACTTTTATAAGGATATTTAGACCTATCTAAGTTTATGCTTAGGTAGGTCTTTTTGTTTGTCAGAAAGGATTTCTATATGGTCATACAATGGATTTTAACAGTTGAATAATTTCTATAAGAGTTAGCCATTTAAGTTAGCTCTATTTGTTGTACCTAGTTTTAGTTGTAAAAATAAATATAAATTTATTTACAAAAAGTATTGACAAACTGTTTGGATAGTGGTATTATTTTATTGTAAACGAAATGCAGTTATAGCTCAACAGGGAGAGCATATCCCTTACAAGGATAGGGTTGTAGGTTCAAGTCCTACTAACTGCATTATAGGGGCATAATTCAGTGGCAGAAGACACGTCTTATACACGGGTTGTCGATGGGTTCGATTCCCTCTGCCCCCATTTTAAGGGGCTATAGCTCAGTTGGGAGAGCACTTGCCTTGCAAGCAAGATGTCGTGGGTTCAAATCCCACTAGTTCCATTAATCTATCAGAAAGGAGAGTTTTATGTCAAGGTCATATAAAAGGTATCCTAAAGTTAAGCAAGAAAGATTAACAAAGTCTGATAAGATTATTTTAAACAGAAGATTAAGACATTTAGATGTTCAAGTGGCTTACAGGGGTAGTCAATATAAGCATAGATTACCTAATTGGGAAACTTGGCAATATAGATGGACTTGGGAAGATGCTATTAAAGATTGGTACGAATGTGATTATTTACGCAAGGAATATCCTACTTTAGAGTCTTATCGAAATTATTATGAGTCTTGTGTTTTAAGAAAATAGTGTGCAGGTATAGTACAGCGGATAGTATGCTAGACTTCCAATCTAGAGATGAGGGTTCGATTCCCTTTACCTGCTTTTAATGAAAGGAGATTATTATGTTACGATGGCGATGTAGACAAAGACAATTTAATATTTTAAATATGCGTCTGTGGTGTAATGGTAGCACAACAATCTCCAAAATTGTGTGTAAGGGTTCGATTCCTTTCAGACGTGTTTTGCAGTCATAGTTCAATGGATAGAATATGAGACTACGAACCTCAAGATATGAGTTCGATTCTCTTTGACTGCATTATGCTGATGTAGTCAAGTGGTTAAGACAACAGTCTGCAAAACTGGTATCGTGAGTTCGAACCTCACCATCAGCTTATTGGAGATTAGTTCAGTTGGTAGAACAGTGGATTCTGACTCCAAAGGTCAAAGGTTCAAGTCCTTTATCTCCAGTTATACTGCTGTAGCTCAATGGAATAGAGCAAAGCACTTCTAATGCTTAGGTTGCAGGTTCGAGTCCTGTCAGCAGTATTTGTTTAAAGTATTCTCTTGATTTTCTTTAATAGGTATGATTTTAGGCGAAGAAACGTTTTATGTTCTTATTTTTGTAATTTTAGTTTTAATAGCTGATATTGTTATATTAGTTTTTACTGCAATTGGATTTTCAGATGCATGTAGAGCATTTAAGCTTTATAAGAATTGGCAGTACGCAAATCAGTATAATCAATCACATATAGATTTAACAAAATAAGTTTAATATTGTTTTTAAAAGCTATCATCTTTAGAGTTGATAGCTTTTCTTAGTATACCATGAATTTCTTACATACTTATTATAATTTAATTTTAATACTTTTAAAAGAAAGATTGTAAGGTGAATAAACATGTATGAAACTAGTCTAAGAGCTAGAATAATACCAAAAGTATTTATATTTCTAAAGGTAATATCATTTATTTTTTGTTTAGGTCATTTAATATTTAGTGTTATATTTTTTGGGCAACGTGCCTTTATTTTTTGTGTATATAATGTTCTTAGCACTATTTTTTATGCAATTTTATGCTACAGCATAAGATGTTTAACCTCAAGAAATATAAAAGCTGTTGCAGATATATTAACTCATATAATAATTGAATTAAGTATTTTTGTTACAGTATCTCTGCTTCTAGTTGGAAGTCCTAGTGGTTTTCAGCATTATATTTATGGAATATTTGTATTCATAATGTTTGAAAATTATATAAGTAGTAATACAACAAAGTCAGTGCTTTTAACATTATTTTCATGTTTATGTACTTTTATACCAAGTTTACTTTTATATTATATAGATAGTTATTACAATTTTAATAATGGTTTAGCATCTGCATTTGATATTGTTAATACACTTGTAGTTATCGCATTATTTATAAGTTATATATTTATATTTGGAAATATTATTACTAATTTTGAAGATGATATTATTTATCAGGCTTATCATGATAAATTAACAGGGTTACATAATAGAACTTTGCTAAGTCAACTTACTTTTGATTCAGACCATACTTATGTAGCAATACTCGATATAGATGATTTCAAGAAGGTAAATGATACTTATGGACATGATGTTGGGGATTTAGTCTTAAGGCATTTAAGTAAGGTATTAACATTAGAATCTAAAGTTAATCATGATTTACATATCATGCGTTGGGGCGGAGAAGAATTTGTATTAGTATATAATAATGATAAAGATTTTTTAGATATAGTGAATGCTATAAGAGATGATATCTTGCAATCTTATGTAGATATTGATTCAAGAAAAATTATCTACAGAGTAACCATTGGGGTAGCCAATTATGAGGATGGTAAAGATTTAGAAGAGCTTATAAAAGTTGCTGATGAACGTCTTTATTTAGGCAAAAAGTCAGGTAAAAATAAAATAGTGTACAAGGAGTAGTTTATGAATTATAGTTGCATAAGTGATATAGTTGTTTGTATAATATCAATTTTAATGCTTATATTATTGAGAACAACTTATTTAACAAAAACAAAGGGTTTGTTATTACTAAAGCTTGGCTTATTCAATATAGTTTATTGTAGCTTAATAAGTCAATGGTTATATGGTTATTTGATACCAAAATTAGGTAAAGTTAATATATTTCTTATTTATACTGGGTATAACATACTACATATAGGGTATATATTTGAGTTAGCATTATTTTTATTTTATATGTATGAGTTAATTAATTTTCATAATAAGTTAATGAAAATTGGGGTAGTTTCTTTGGTGTGTATTTATACTATATTGGAGTTGACATCAGTATTTACACATATTAGTTTTTGGATAGACGAGGATAATACAATTCATAATAATGGTATGACTAGTTTATATTTAGTTTGGTACATTATTATGATTACGATATTTCTAGCAACTATAATAATTGAAAATAGAGTCATAGTTAATAGAATTTATCAATCAATATTTGCTATATTCAGTTTTTGTATTTTTTTGACGATTTTTCAGTTTATAAATAGTATAGAGTCATTTACAACTTTAAGCTTTATTTTACCTGTAATAGTTATTGTATTCTTATTTCATAGTAATAGTTATAATTCGAGTTATGGTGCTTTAGATGGAGACGCTCTTAGGGGTAGACTACAGGATTTAATAGGTTCAAAGCATCAGTTTAATTTTATCTACATACAGATACCAAATTTTACTAATATCGAATATGATGTTAGAACGGCTAAAGATTTTAATACTTTTACAAAGCTTACAGGTTATAAAGATTATTTATTCAGATATGACACAGATATATTTGTAATGTTATATGATTCAAAGGTCGATGTAAATTGTATTAGCGACTTTTTTAATAAACTTCATACAGGCTATCAATTAACACATAAAATTATAGTTGTAAAGTCTAATAGTATATGTAAAGATTTGAATGATTATATCGAAGTATGCAATTTGGTTTTAAATAAGATGAGCTATTCTTTTTATGAAGTCACTGAAAAGGATTTGGATAGATTTAGTAAAGGTATTATTATAAAGCGTGAATTAGCTGATATTGAACTTAAGGGAGATTTAGATGACTCTAGAGTTAAAGTTTTTTGTCAGCCAATATTAGATATAGATAAAAAGGTATTTACAACAGCTGAGTCACTTATGCGTTTAGAGTTAGATGATTTAGGTATTGTTTATCCAGATTTATTTATACCGATTGCTGAATCTGAGGGTAAGATACATACATTAACCCTTATAATTTTGAATAAAGTATGCCAGTTTATTGAAAAGAATCCAGAGATTACAAGAGTTTCAGTTAATTTCTCTATGTATGAAATTACAAAATCAGGTTTTTATAATGACATTATTGGGGTAGTTTCTAAGTATAATATTGATTACACTAAATTAGGTTTTGAGGTTACTGAAAGTCTTGAAGCTGATGATTTTGATACAATTACTGAAGTATTAACTAAGTTCAGTAATTTAGGTATAAAGTTATATCTTGATGATTTTGGAACTGGTTATTCAAATATTGAGCATATAACTAAATTACCAATTGATATTATAAAATTTGATAGGTCTTTAGTTATAGCTTCAGGTAAGGATGATATGTCTAATTTTATGGTAGGCAGTTTGTCTAATATGTTTGATATTATTGGTTACAGTATATTATATGAGGGAATTGAAAATAAATCAGACCAAGATAGATGTATTAGTATGAAAGCTTGTTATCTTCAGGGGTATCGTTATTCAAGACCAATACCTATTGAAGAATTACCAAAATTTATAAATCAGCCTTTTAATTCTTAATTTATTCTTGACTTTTCGTAAGAATAGAGGTATACTATTATTATGGAGGTGATTATATGAGTCATTTTGTATTACAAACTTCTAAAGAGTTAGATTTAGAGGGGTAGTAGTCTTATTTATGCTTACAAGGATGGAATAGGTTACTTAAGAAATGATAATCATAAGTTAGAGGTATAATATGACAGAGCAGGAATTTCATAATCAAAGAAAGGCTTTTGCAATATTTGATGATAAATTAAACTGGTGTCCAGATGGTTTAAGTCATAAAGAGTGGCTAGTAGATACAGGTCTTATAAGTCAGTATATCTTTGATACAGAGTTGATTCGAGGTTATGTAGATGAAACTGGTATTTATTTTTACCAAGGTGATTTTACTACCAATGAATATGTCGAAGCAGTAGTTAAGTCTTGGCTATGTGAGTTTGACTCAACTTTACCAGTCTATTGTGAAGTAATCAAAGGTAAAGTTGGCGAGCGATGGAAACCAATTAATCGAATTAGATAGGAGTTATTATGAAGAAGAAAATTGTATTAGTTTTATTGTTAGGCACATTATTAACTGCCAATTTAACAGGTTGTAATGCTTTAGATTCATTAGATACAACTAAGGGTTTTAAGTATATAGCTGAAGAAGATGTTCCTACGGATTATAAGGACACTGGTTCTTCTTATTATTACAATGAAGTAACAGGGGTAGTTTATGTATGCTTTGACCAATGTATAGTAAAACTTGAGAGTGCTGATTATGAGTTTTACATATATGATAAACAAAATAATGAGTTTGTTGGTTATAATCATTAATTATCGGAGAATATTTAGTATAATGCTGAATATCCTCTTGACTTTTCTACATAAAAATGGTATAATTATTTTATGGAGGTGGAAATATGTCAGACATTACAATAAAGGCTAATGAAGCTCTAGTAGCTTTAAAGACAGAAGATTATATTTCTGTTGAAGCTTTGTTAAATAAAATTATTGAACTTGACAAGCCTAAGAAACGTGGTAGAAAGTCTAAATTAGACTTGACACTCGAAAAGTTAGGCTACACAAGAGAGCAAATGCAGAAGTTTTGGGATGATGCTCTTGAGGTTAATTTGAAAATTCAGGCTATCGCAAGATGTGGAAAAGACTGGAAAGATTTGAATGAGTATCAATTAGCTAATTTAGTGAATCTTAAAGAAAAAACTCTTAAGCAGTTAGCTGAGAAAGAAGCTAAAGAGAAAGCTGAAGCAGAGGCTAAGGAAAATGCAAGAAAAGTAAGAGAGTATTATCAGGAGCATTTTGAAGAAATTGTATGCAATAAAATATTATCAGGGGTAGCTCTAGAACAAAAAGAATTTGATTCTCTTGTTTTTGAATATGATGTAGCAGAGTTAAATGCAGGAGAAGTTTATAAAAACTACCAGAGTATAACTACTGTTTCTGAGTTAAATGGTCATTATTTTAAGACTTTTTGGCGAATGGATTTGACTGACATGGGTGAGCATCAGTTTGATAATGCACCTATTGAAGTTAAAAAGACAAGTAAGATTACAGGCTATAATTTAGATATGAAACCTATTGAAGTTACAGTATGGGAGGAAGTTTGATGAGTAAGCGATAAAGGTATGTGAGGTCAAAGTGCACTTTTTGTAGTACAAATGGAGTAGTTGCCTACTATACTAAATGTAGTGTATTTAATAAAGAACCAGAATTAAGTAAATTGTTGGATTTATTAAATATTACGGAGCTTAATGATTACTATATAAAAAGGAATAGCTTTAAGCATTATAGGAATGGCACCTATATTATTGAGCTAACTAAAGACCAACCTAGTGTATGGAGATTTTTTAAAGACCCAGCTGATTATTCTAGTATTATAGATTCAAGAATTACTAATGTAGTAATTATTGTAACTGAAAATGGTTTTGTGATTTTAAGAACTAAGACATCTTTTAGAGTTAAAACATCAGGTATTATAGATGTTTGTTCATTATCAGGTGATAAACTACATACAGTTAAAGTTAATAAAAATCTAGTTGTAAATGAAAGTTTTTAAGGAGGATATTATGTGTTCATTTTGTGGTGAGGATAAGTTAAGACAGCTACCTTTACAGGTAGGTGATGAAATGCTGTTAGTTTGTGATGATTGCCTTGAGAGTATGCTTGGAAGCATTGATGCTGTTTATGGTGTTAAACAGTCATCTGCAGAACTTGCATTTAAAGACCTTGATTTAAAGACTCCATCACAATTAAAAGCCGAACTTGATAAATTTGTTATTGGTCAGGATGAGGCTAAAAAGACTCTTGCAGTAGGTATTTATAATCATTATAAGCGTATTAAGAATAACCGTACAGATATACAAAAAAGCAACATTTTGCTTGTAGGTTCGACAGGGGTAGGTAAGACAGAGCTTGCTCGTACAGTTGCGAAACTTCTTGATGTTCCTTTCTGTATTGCAGATGCTACTACAGTCACTGAGTCTGGTTATGTAGGAGATGACGTTGAAAATATTATTCTTAAGTTGTTGCAAAGTTGTGATTTTGATGTAGAAAAAGCAGAAAGAGGTATTATCTACATTGATGAGATAGACAAAATTGCACGTAAGGGTGAAAGTACATCAATCACAAGGGATGTCAGTGGTGAGGGAGTTCAGCAAGCTTTACTTAAGATTGTAGAGGGTACAACAGTTACTGTACCTGTCAAAGGTGGAAGAAAACATCCACAGGGTTCTAATATACCAGTTGATACAAGTAATATTTTATTTATTTGTGGTGGAGCTTTTGAGGGACTTACAATGAAGAAAGATGATAAAAGATTAAAGCATCTTGGCTTTGCTACTACAGATATTACGACTAAGGAGAAAGAAGATGAAATTATTGATTCTAAGGCTTTAGTAAAGCAGGGTATGATTCCAGAGCTTGTTGGTAGATTTCCAATTATCATTAAGTTAAATGATTTAACAAAAGAGGATTTAAAGCATATTCTTGTAGAGCCAGAAAATAGTATTGTAAAGCAGTATAAAAATCTTTTAGAACTTGATGGGGTAGATATTACATTTGATGATTCTGCATTAGAGTTTATTGCGAATAAGGCTTTTGATAATAAAACTGGTGCGAGAGGACTTAAAACTATTATCGAGAAATCGATGAATAATTTAATGTTTGAGTTACCAGATAAGGAAAATATAAAAGAGGTTATTGTATCAGCAGATACAGAATTGAGATTTGAATTAAAGGAGGTTAAAGTAGCATGAGATTACAGGTTTTAGGTGGGGATGTGTATGAAGTAAAGCGTACACATCTTACAAATAAATTAAAAGATATAGGTACTGGTTTTTGTGATTTTATTAAATCTTTCTGCGAAAGTAATGCAACTACTTTTGTTTGGGATGACAGCTTTTTAGATTACAATTGTGTGACTTTTAAGTCTGTAGATGGAAATGACATATTCGAAGTTTTGATTCTTATAGAGAGGAAAGAAGATGCATTGAGCATAATCAAAGAAATGTTTGATAGTGGTAAGTATGATGCTACAGATAACAATACTGTAGTGATTACAACAGAGGCTTGGAATAAATACTTAAATATGTAATTAAATATTCACTTCTTGACTAGTTATTTCAATCTTAGAATAATTATTCAAGAGGTGATTTTTTATGAGTACAGGAAAGAAAACAGATAGAGCTTTAAAAATACAAGGTAATAAAGCTGAGAAAGGGGTAGCTGGTATTCTTTATAGTTTAGGCTCTGATTATCATATATTTAATAATGTTATGCTAAAGACAGGAAAAGGTACTACACAAATTGACCATGTTGTTATAAGTAGATATGGTATTTTTGTGATAGAGACGAAATCTCATAAAGGCACTATATTCGGGGATTGTAATTCTAAAATGTGGACGCAAGTTTTATTTACTAAAGGAGGTCAGAAGAACTATCATTTTTATAGTCCTTATTTACAAAATTATGGTCATTTGCGAAATTTATATAAATTGTTCAATTTGAATTATATGTATTTTTTAGGTATAATTTGTTTTACAAGTGACTCTGTGGATTTAAGTAGAGTTCAGTGTCAAAATGCTATTAAAGCTGAGAGTTTGAGACTTATTATATCTAGTCATACTCAGGTTATTTTATCTGATGCACAAGTATGTGAGTTATGTAATTTACTGAAGTCAGGTAATATACAAAGCAGATATTATGATAAGAAACATATTAACTATGTAAAATCATTGCAAGGAGGAAAGAGATGACTAAGAGGATTACTTGTAAAGGCAAAGATGTTCCTTTTGGTAGTTATCTTGAGTCTGATTTAACAACACCACAAGGTGTTTTAGTATTAAAGAAAGGCACTTATATAGATGAGTACGTAAAAGCACAGCTTGAGAATTATATGGGTGATATTTCAGTTAACATAGATATAGCTGATGATATTGCAGAACAAGGGGAGCAAGTACATAATGATTATGCAGTAGAATTAGAGCAGGATATAAAGGATAGAGCATTGCAAGGGGTAGAATATATGTATTCTAACCCAGACTCTATTGATTCTGTAGATGCAGCTAGAGAGACTTCTAGTATTCTGTTAAATAGTGTAAATCAAAGTAATGGTGTAAATATTTCTATTAATTCACTTAAAGTTAGTGACGACTATACTTTTAAGCATTGCGTTGATGTTGCAACAATGGGTATGTTAGTAGCTAAGAAAGTTGGTATGAATGATAGAGATGTTCGTGATATAGCTACAGCAGGTCTATTGCATGATTTAGGCAAGGTAGAGATACCTAAAGAAATATTGAATAAGCCAGGTAAGTTGACTAATGAAGAGTTTGAGATTATAAAGAAACATCCTATTTATGGTTATAATTTGATTAAGTCTAATGATAAGCTTTCAGAAGGAACAAAACGTGGCGTTCTTATGCATCACGAAAAGATAGATGGTACTGGTTATCCTTTAGGGTTAAAAACAAGTAGTATACATGCATTTGGAAGATTATTGAGTGTTGTGGATGTATATGATGCTCTTGTAACAAAGAGACCTTATAGGGATAATTATATAGAACAATCCACAGCTATCGAGATGTTATTAGCTATGAGTCCTCAGTTTGATATAAATTTTTTAAATGCTTTTCTTCGTTGTGTAATTCTTTACCCAATAGGCAGTAAAGTGGTGCTGAGTGATGGAAAAGTATGTGAAGTTGTAGCACAGAATAATGGCTATCCTTTAAGACCAGTCGTAAGGGAAATTATAACTAACGAATTATTTGACCTTTTACACGATACTTCGTGCTTAAGCGTTACAATAGTATCACATATATAAAGGATGGGAGAATTTTGAAAAAGCAAGCTGTTATTAGTTTAGTTATTGGTTTAGTAAGTGTAGTTGTAAGTATAAGTGGGGTAGCTCTTGGAACTACATATTTATTCAGAGATTCTTTACCGGTAGTAGTTTTAGGTAAAGAGTATAATTATAAGGATTTAAAGTCTGAAGTTCTTAAGGATTTAAAGAAAAATAATCCAGTATTTGATATGAATGAATTAAATAATTTTGTAACTTATAATGTAGACATTGATAATCTACTGAAGACAAACTTATTTACTAGATTAGATTATGCTTTGACTGCTAAAGATAATTCATTGATATACGATGTTAGTTTTGATAAGGACGGTTTAAGAGACTATTTAACAGAGTATAATACTACTGCAACAGACCCAGTTAATGCTAGTATTGTAAAGTATGACACATATAATTTAATTCCAGAGGAGTCAGGTACAAAGATTGATATTGATGCTTTATTAGATGCCCTTAATAGTAATACTACATCTATTAAGATTAAGGATTACTTAGTTAAGTCAGATGTTACTAAAGATGATTTAAAATTCAAATTTGCTACTATTACAAAGCTTGAAGATTGGAGTTGTACATATTCTAATGGTTCTGAAATAAAGTCTAGTGTAGATTATGTAAATTATAATGCTGATACTGGAGAAGTGACTGTTGATTCTTCTTGGATTTCTAAAGCTATTAAGGATATTATGAAGTCTTATAACACTGTTGGTGCAGAGCATGAATTTACTACACATACTGGAGAGAAGATAACTGTAAGCAGAGGAACTTGGGGTAGCCTGCCCGATACGGAAAAAGAGGTTGCTTATTTAACAGAGCAATTTGAAAAAGGTGAGAGCATAACTGATAGAGTACCAGAGTATACATATAGTTATGAAGATTTTCCAAATACATATATAGAGTTAAGTATTGCTGACCAGCATCTTTGGGTATATAAAGATGGAGAAATGATTATGGAGACTGATGTAGTAACTGGTGATGCTACTAAAAAACGTGATACTCCGACTGGTTGCTATTTTATCTCAGAATGCATTAATGGCAAGTATTTAACTGGTGATACATATAAAACTTGGGTTAATAAATGGATGAGATTAACTAATCAGGGGGTAGGATTACATGATGCAAATTGGCAACCTTATTTCGGGGGTAGTCGTTATAAAGGTCATGGTTCTCATGGATGCGTTAATTTACCACCTAAATTTGCTAGTCAATTATTTGATACTGTTTCGAGAGGTTGGCTTGTAGTGATATATTAAGGAGAGATATTGTGTATAAAGTGGAAGATTTGAAAGTTGACATGGCAGTTAAAATTAGAGATTTGAAAATATCTATGATACAGTGATTATATTAACTGGTATAGAAGGAGAAACATGTAAAGAGCATAAGGGTAGAATAATTTATATTGGAGAGCCAGACACACAAGAATTACGAAATGCTATTAGTTCTATAGCAACTAATCAGTGTACTGTGTTTAATATTAAGGGAGAAGAGGATAATTAAGAACTAATTTTTTACAGTTATAAGGTCAGTTCTTTTATTCATCTCATATTTAGTATGCTAATATCAATTTTATTTATATAAATTGATTTAGAAAGGTGGTAATAATTATGAAGAAGTTCTTTAAAGGCTTTGCAATAGTATCAGGGGTAGTTGCAGTTATTGTTGGAGCATTAGCACTAGTTCTTAGTTATATTGTTTCACATGATGATGGAACAAGTATTGATTGGGATAATTATAATTTTTAAGAAAGTATGAGGTAAAATAAATGAAGAAATTAGCAAAAGGTATTGCAGTTGTAACAGGTATTGTAGGAGTAGCAGCAGTTGCTGTTGGAGTTTTTGAAAAAGTTACAGGAAAGAATATTGTAGATGAAGCAAAAAAGTTTTTAGATAAAGTTGAAGAGGATGATTTTGCAGATGAATTTGATGGTTTCGATGATTCAGATTATGATGAAGATGATGATTGGGATGGTTCAGATGTTGAAGAGGGTTCTGATGAAGAGCCTAAAGATGATTCAGAATTTAAGCCAGATGATGAAGATGAATTTGAGGAAGAATAATCCTATTGATGTTTGTCATTTAAAATATTATAATAGTCTAGTTAAAAGGAGTTATATACAATGAGATTAGTAACACGAAGTGATTTTGATGGATTAGCCTGTGCTATGATGCTTAAGGAATTAGGTTTAATTGATGATATTAAGTTTGTACATCCTAAAGATGTGCAGGATGGTAAAATTGAGCTGTCAAAGACAGACATTACAACAAATTTACCTTATGACCCACGAGTTGGTCTTGCTTTTGACCATCATGAAAGTGAGGAAGATAGACTTAGAGCTACTGAGACAAATGGTAAACTTATTATAGACCCAAATGCCCGTTCAGCAGCAAGAGTTCTTTACAATTACTATGGGGGTAGAGATAAGTTTCCTCGTATTAGTGATGAGCTGATGGAGGCTGTAGATAAAGGTGATTCAGCTGACTTTACTGAGGAAGAAATTCTTCACCCTACAGGTTGGGTTTTATTGCATTATTTAATGGATGCACGAACAGGACTTGGAAGATTTCATGATTTTAGAATTTCAAATTATGATTTAATGATGGAACTTATTGATTATTGTCTTGAGCATACAATAGATGAAATTCTTGAGTTGTCAGATGTTAAAGAAAGAGTCGAGTTATACTTTGAGCAGGAAAAGCTATTTAAAGAACAGCTTCAGAGAATTGCTAAGGTAGATGGAGATTGTGTTATTCTTGACCTTAGGAATGAAGATGTTATTCATGCAGGAAATCGTTTTATGATTTATGCTCTTTATCCAGAAGCTAAGTATTCTATACATGTAGTTTGGGGCTTTAAGAAGCAGAATACAGCAGTTATGATTGGAAAATCAATCGTCAATAAATCAGGGATAGTTGATATCGGTCAGCTTTGTCTTGCATACGGTGGTGGTGGACATCATAATGCAGGTACTTGTCAGTTATCTAATGATGAGATTGATGTTTTACTTCCATCTATTATCATGGCTATTAACCAATAAGTTTGGTTGTGATATATAAAACTTAAAGAAAGGGGGAGTAGTCATGGTAAAGAATCGTAATATTGCTCTATGTATAGTACTGAGTATTATCACTTGTGGCATCTATGGCATCTACTGGTTAATTTGTATCAATAATGATATGAATACAATCGCTAGAGATGACTATCAGACATCGGGTGGCATGGCTGTTCTTTTAACAATTATTACTTGTGGCATCTATGGTTGGTATTGGGCTTATAGAATGGGACAAAAGATGGATATGTTAAAGCCAGATGGTAATCATACAGTATTGTTCATAATTTTACAACTTTGTGGCTTAGGTATTGTTAATTATTGTATAATGCAGAGTGAAATCAATACTAGAGCTAATGCTTAAAAAGCCCATAATTACAGGGTTAGCAGGGGTAGTATGTTTAGCATATTATCTTTTGCTAACCTTTTTCAATGTAGGAATACCATGTCTTTTCCATAAGTTTACTGGTTTACTCTGCCCAGGCTGTGGAATTACGAGGATGATATTATCTATATTACATTTAGATTTTAAATCAGCTTTTCAATATAATCAAGTAATATTTATATTTTCACCAATTATTTTATATTTTATTATTAGATTATATATTTCTTGGTTAAAGTCTGAAAGTTATAAATTAATTTTATTTGAAAATATTGTAGTTTATATAATGTTAATTGTACTGTTGATATTTGGTATAATTAGAAATATAATTTAATGGAGGCTTATTATGAATTATTGGTCAAGAAAAGATGAATTAGCTAAAAAGGCAGTTTCTCATACTAAGGAGATGTCTAAAAGGTATAAAGATGCGATTTCTTTGAGCATCAAGAATACAAAGGTTTATGATAGACAGCCAGACTTAAAGACTTTAGGTGATTTACCTAAGATAGAGGTTGTTGACTTAGACTCAGTTAGTGCAGTTCATAAGTACAGCTCAGAAAATATAGCTGTATTGAATTTTGCATCTTATAAGTTTCCAGGTGGAGGTTTTATTAAAGGCAGTTCAGCTCAGGAAGAAGCTCTTTGTCAACATTCTTATCTCTATAATGTTATTTCAGAGTTTGATAAAACTGTATATGAGTGGAATAGAAATAATCTTAATAGAGGTATGTATCTTAATAGGGGTTTATATTCACCAGATATTATGTTTGATGATAAGACTAAGTGTTCTATTATTACAGTTCCTGCACCGAATAAGTCTGTTATGCTGAAGTATGAAAAATTTACTGAAGAGGAGAACTCTAAAGCATTAGCTGAACGAATAAAGCTTGTAGTTGATATTGCTTCAGAAAACAATGTAAAGACTTTAATATTAGGTGCTTTTGGTTGTGGAGTTTTTAGACAAGACCCAGATGAGGTAGCTACCTTATTTAAGCAAGCTCTCAGGGGTAGTTTGTAGACTTAGAAAAAGGGAAATACTAAGAGCATTAGGGATAGTTTTTGATATATTTTCAGATATAGAGTTGTATGGAGAAGTAAAGAAACGAGCACAGCATTATGAAGATTTAATATCACAGGCAGAAGATATACTTTTAAGAAAGGAACCTTTGCCAAATGAGTTAAGTGATAAAATAAAGTCTGAGTCCTTTTGGTATAATAAAGTAGTTTTAGGTATTTCAGAGGAAGAGACACAAAGAATGATTGAGGAGGCATGTAATGTTACAAGCAATCAATAAAAAGGCAATAGACTTACCACCATATCACAAAGAAGGTAATTTAAATGTATTTGATGAACCTTTTAAGACAACATTTATATGGTGGAGAAATAATGAAGTAGCCCCAATATGTTCAATAAATAAAGACTTTGAACTTGATGAGTCTACAGGATATAAGATGGTTGTATATGCTTTTTGTGATTATATTTATAGAGATGAATTAATAGCCTTTAATAAAGGCACTGGTAGAAAGTGTTTTTACCCATTATTAGGGGGTAGATTATGATTAGGTTTAATTATATTGAAGATTATAGACAGTATATTTGCACAGCAGAGTTAAAGAAAGATAATGATATTGAGACTCCTTTAGTAGTAGATACTGGTGCGAGCTTTTCTATTATTAGTCCATTAATTCTTGTTAGTTTGGGTATTTTATCTATTGATAATATAGATGGTTTTGCAAAGTTCTTTAAGGAAATGAATTACCCAAGTATAACTTTTCAATCATTAGGGGATAGTGATTTAGAAGCTTTTCCTTGTAGATTACAGGATGTTAAAATAGGAGATATAGTAATACCTAATTTCTTCTTTTATTTACCAGAGAAGCTAACTAAATCATCTGTATTAGGTATAGATTTTATTAGATTTTGCTTTTTCACAAAGAAGATTAATTCATCTATTATAGTCGATGATTTTGACTATGATGCTTATGAGAGAAGTTGGCTAGAAAGCACTGGTACTTCAATCTTTCCTTTATATCTATTTGAGAGTAAGTATAAGTCATATTTAGATATTAAAAATACAGCAGCAGCTTTTAGATTTAGTTATAATAAGGAGGACTTAAAATGATTGAGACAGAACAAGATTTTGATGATGCAGTAAAAAATTATAAAGAGCATTCTTATAAACAGGTAGGTAATGTATTTGTTTATGATGAGCCTGTCGTTTGTTACTTTGAGGTTTGGCAAGTAAAACATGAAGGTTATTCTATGCTTGCAATATTACCAGAAGAGTTTTATGATGATGCAAAAATTATAGCTTTTAGTAAGGATGATAAAGCTTTAGAAGAATATAGGGGTAGTAATAATTGGGTATTAGTTGACCAAGGCATAGTAGGTGACATGACAGGGGTAGTTCTTTATGATAAGTAGGTATAGTTTTAAGTTTAAGAATTTTAGATTACCTTGTAGTTTAGATGGATTTTATGATAGTAAATTGGAGAAAGTTTTAGTTTTAGATACAGGTTCTGTAAATACTATTATAAGTTTAAGAGTTTTATTATATCTAGGATTAGTAACTGAATCTACTGCATTTGATTTCGTAAAAAAATTTAAGCTCTAATTTAATAGGTATTAAGACTTTTGTTTCAGCTTCGAGACATAGTATTGATTGTATTCCTTGTGTTTTACATAATATTTATTTAGGTTCTAAATTTATATCTGATTTTTATTTTTATTTACCATTAGATAACAAATCAGAGTTAAATTTATTAGGTTTAGATTTTATTAGATTTTATAGCATAACTAAGACTTCTGAAACAAAGCTTATTTTGCATGATTTAAATATAAGTAGATATGAACAGAACTTTATTTTAGGTGCAAGAAATACTAAGCCTTTAAATATAAATTTTATTTCTAGCGAGAAAAACTTAGCAGCATATTTTAGAAGTTACTATAAGGAGGACTAAACATTGAAAAATAATTGGAATAGGATTAAAGAATTTATTAAACAGAATAAACAGAGATTTATCTGTTTATTAGTATCATGGGTAATTTGTTTAATTTGTGTATTTTCTATTACAAATAGTGTTAAAACACAGCAAATTGCTAAAATCGAGAAGGTTGAGTACACAGAATTTCTTGATGATGTAGAAAATGGTAAGGTGGACACAATTTACTATAGTGCTTCAGATGAATGGATGACTTATACTTTACTAAATGATGATACCAAGGATATGACTCAAGATGAACGAGATAAGTACACTTATAAAAATAAGGATAAGCGTAGAGTACAATATCCAGCATATGATACATTTAGAAAGGATATGCTTGAAAAAGATGTACATCTTGTTTTAGATAGAAATAGTGCATCTATTGTAGAAGTATTAAGCATGCTTATAAGTTTAGCAATACCTATTGTTTGGGTTGTTCTTATTATGAAAATGATGAGAGGGACAATGAAAGGAGTAGATGCTAAGGATATTATTCAGACTAGTGATGTTAAATTCTCAGATGTTATTGGACAAGATGAGATACTTGATGATGTAAAGTTTATAACAGAACTTCTTAAAAATAGAGATTTAGGAGAAGAGATTGGTGCTAAAGTACCTAAAGGCATATTACTTTCAGGTGAGCCAGGAACTGGTAAGACTTTGATAGCAAAAGCTATTGCAGGAGAAGCTGGAGTACCTTTCATATATGTAAATTCATCAAGTTTTATTGAAATGTTTGTAGGTTTAGGTGCAAAACGAGTAAGAGAGACTTTTAAAATTGCAAGAGAAAATGCACCTTGCATAGTGTTCTTTGATGAAATCGATTCAATTGGAATTAAGCGAGACACTAGGGGTAGTAATACTGAAAATGAGCAAACAATCAATGCTTTGCTTCAAGAGATGGATGGTTTTACTGGTAGAGACGGTGTGTTTATTATAGCAGCTACAAATAGAGCAGATAAGTTAGATTCAGCTCTTACAAGAGCAGGTCGTTTCGATAGACAGATTGTAGTAAATAAGCCTAGAGATTGGAAAGTCAGAGTTAAGTTATTTGAGTTTTATCTTAAGCAGTTCTCTGTAACAGATGATATTGATATTGAAACTTTAGCTAAACAGGTTAGTGGTTTTACAGGTGCTGATATTGCAGCTATATGCAATGAAGCTAGTATTATTGCAGTAATGCATAAAAAACCTTATATAGATATGGCTTGTCTTGAAGAAGCTATTGATAAAAAGGTATTTAAAGGAAATAGAGCTAAAGAAGAGCATTTTAAAGAGGATAAAAAGATTGTAGCTTACCATGAAGCAGGTCATGCAGTTATGCATTACTTATTAGGTGAGCCAATGTCAAGAGCTTCAATTATTGGAACGACTTCAGGAGTTGGAGGGGTAGTATTCGGAGAAGATTCTGATACACAGTTTCTTACAAAAGAGTATTATGAAAATAGGGTTAAGATTTGTTATGCAGGTCGAGCTAGTGAGCAGATTAAGTTTAACTCTGTAACTCAAGGAGCTTCTTCTGATATTACTCAAGCTACTGGTATATTAGAGGAATTTGTTTCAAGACTTGGTTTTGATGAAGAATTTGGTCTTTTAGACATGAATGTTTTAGCTGAAAGACAGATTATTGATAAGTCAAATGCTTTTGAGCTTATGCAGAAGAAGTCTAAAGAGCTTTATACTGAAACAGTTAACTTGCTAACTAAAAATTACAGTTTAGTTGAAAAGTTAGCTCAAGCTCTACTTGAGTCTGAAACATTAAGTGGTAAAGAAATTGAGGATATTTTACATGAGGTATAAGTATGATTTATGCAGTTAGTGATATACATGGCGATTTAGCCATGTATAATCATATAGTAAAGCAATTAAATAAAGATGATACTCTTTATGTGATAGGAGATGCAGTAGATAGGGGTAGTTCAGGTATTATGATTCTTAAAGATATTATGAAAAGACCTAATGTAGAGTTTTTACTAGGCAATCATGAGCGGTTTCTTATAATGTCTATGTTTTATGGTTGTGAAAGTATAATGAATATTTGGATTTCAAAGCAGAATGGTGAAGCAGTAACTGCAGAGTCCTTAATATCCTTACCAAGTACCGAATATGATGATATTTTGAATTATTTGTTATCAAGAAAGATTTGTGAAAAGTTAACAGTTAATAATAAATTATTTACCTTAGTTCATGGTTGTTATTATAAAGGTATAGAAGATGTCAATGAATTTAAGGATTCGAGCCTTGTATATAATTGTTTGTGGGATTCAGAGCTATTAACGGCTATTAGTGATAAAATAATACAGATATTTATGTACACGGTCATGTACCTATAGGAAATGCAGGACTTAATAATCCATACTTAGATAACTGTAGGTATATTGATGGTGGCAATATTTTCGGAGGTTGCCAGATTTTATATAATTTAAGTACAGATACTTGTACATATTTTAAAAATATAGATGGAAAAATACAGTCTAAGGAGGTCAAGAATCCATGCATTATTTAATAGCATTAAAAGGTGGTAGATTTTTAGTTGAGGAAGATGGAAAAGTAAAAATTGTAGAGGTGCAGTTACCTTATCCAGATTGTGAGTATAAAGGAGTAAGGGGTAGTGAAAATATCTTTGAGCGATTAGGTCTATCATATACTTCTTCATGTCGAAAAGAAGATGCAATTAAGAAAGTTCTTGCAGGTAGAGATGAAATGTCTATTAAGACATTTATTACTGAGACTAAGAGATTTACTGAAAAGAATAATAAGTATAAGGAGTATATTTACAAGAAACAGCAGGCTGAGGAATATAAGGCAAAGATTGAAAGAGAAAAACAATATAGGAAAAGAGAAATAGACTTTGTTTTTGATACTTTAGAAAGTTATTTAGGCTCTACTTGTGCTGATATATTAAAGAGTAGTTTTAGTAATTTAGGGTTAAAATATATGTCTGATGAGAAGGGTGTATATTTTATGTTCCAGATAACAGATGAAGATTTAACTTTTGAGCAGTTACTTTATATAAATAAAGTCCTTAATACTTTACCAATTAAAGAAAAAGGTGTTTTCAAGATTTATAAAGATGTGCTATCATCCATAGAAGGTAGATTTCCTTGTGTTGTTTTGTATGACTTACGAGAAAATTTTGATACAGATAACCTACTTTTAAACCCATGTTTTGGTGATACTATTTATGCTTTGGATTATAATTGGGAGAATATAGATACAGTTACTGAGAAGGTTTTGTGTGGAACAAAAATAACATATTCTCGTAATGAGTGGCATGAGGAATATGGTGAGTATGATAGTAATATTGTTTTACAGTACACGAAGTTTAAAGGGAGATAAAAGTTATGAAATTTTACATATCTCAGTTAAAAGATGGAAAAATGCTTGTTTTTGAGGATAATGAGGTAAGAATTGAAGAAACTGGTTATCCTTTACCAGATTGTAGATTACAAATTGGAGATAGAGTGTTAAATAATAAGGCAGATATTTTAAAGGCTATCCTTGGTTATGAAATTGAGGATTATGCATCTTTCATTGCATTTACTCAAGATTTAGAGCCAATATCTTATAATGATTTTAAGTTAAAAATTTATAGAGATGAAGTAGGGGGTAATTGTCCTAAAAAGCTTCATGAAATTGGGGTAGATGTTATTGATTTAGGCTTTACTTACGAAGAAGCTTTATTCAGACATATTTTACCATCAAAGTTTTTGAATATGAATGATGATTTGTCCGATTTAACTGATTTTAAAGATTTACTTTATAAGAATTGGAATTATACAGTAACAGACCCATCTAAAAGGTCTAGTAGATTTAGGGGAAATATTTTAATGTATTCAGGTATTCGTGATTTCAGTGAGAAATATGTTGATTTCATAAAACTGCTATTAAATAATTGTTGTGACGTAGATTATTTTCATCACTTGACAACAGTTACAACTAAGTCAGGTATTACTTGTATCATATTAAGTGACTGTATTTTACATAATGAGGATTTTCAGTATTTTTACTCAAAGATAGCAGGGGTAGATATTTTTGATGGCTTTATTAATATAGAGCTTACAGAGGATGAAGTTGAACTTTGTTTTTGTTGTGAGGATGAAAGTCAAAAAGCTTTTTACAGTAATAAAAAGTCATTTAAGGGTTTTTATAAACGATATGAAATTTAGGAGATGATTAGATATGGAAATAGCCAAGAATATAGATGATTTACTTAAAGAAGCAGTTTCTATGGGTGGCTCAGATTTACATTTAAGTGTAGGAGCACAGCCTAGAGTTCGTGTACATGGAGAGTTAAGAAATTTAAATTATGCAGTAATAACTCCTAATAATGCTGAAGCTCTTATTTATCCATTATTAGATACACTTGCTAAGTCTACTTTAAATACTGTTGGACAGTATGACTTAGCGTACTCTGTGCATGAAGTTTCACGTTTTCGTGTGAATATTTTTAAGCAAAAAGGCGATTTGGCAGGTGTATTTCGAGTTCTTAATGAAACAGTTCCAAGTTACACAAAATTAGGATTACCATTAAATGTGTTTAATCTATATAAGAAACGTAGAGGTTTAATATTAGTTGTCGGACCGACAGGTTCAGGTAAGTCTACTACTTTAGCTAGTTTCTTAGATATTATTAATAAGAATTTATATAAGCATATAATTACACTTGAAGAGCCTATTGAGTATTTACATTGGCATTCAAGAAGTATTATAAATCAACGAGAGATAGGTACTGATTGCGATAGCTTTGCTAATGGGCTTAGAGCAGCACTTCGTGAAGACCCAGATGTTATTCTCATCGGTGAGATGCGTGATTTAGAAACTACTGAGATTGCATTACAGTCAGCAGAGACAGGTCATTTGGTTTGCAGTACACTTCATACATTAGGTGCAGCGGATACTATAAATCGTATTATTGATATGTATCCAGAAGCACAGCACAATCAGGTTAGAAGTCAGTTATGCGCTATCCTAGAAGCCGTAGTTTCACAGCAGTTATTACCTAGAGCTGATGGTACAGGATATGTTGTAGCATTTGAGGTTATGTTTAAAAATAAAGAGTTACAACATATGATTCGGGATAAACGAGTAGATGAAATTCCAGATTATCTGTTAACAAAAGAAGCTCTAGGACAGGGTATGGTTAGTATGGATTCAACAATATTAGATTTATATAGAAAAGGTACAATAACTAGGGATACAGCACTTGATTATGCTTTTGATAGAAGAGAAATGACTGAAAGAATGAAGAAGTTAAAGGGGTAGTTACTATGATTACAGAAGAAGAGTATAGACAATATGATAGAGAAATAGATGAGTACATAGATAAATGTATAAAAGAGGTATGAATGCATCAGATGATTATTACAAAGTTAAAAGAGTAATGCAAATGTACAGGCAAAATTATGCTCTTAGTATTCAAGGATTAGAGAATTGTCAAAAGAGGCTTAAAGAAATTGAGAATAATAGATGAATTAATTAGTAAAGGTGGTAAACAATATGTATTTAATGTTTGCAGATACTCCAGTTTTATATTTTGACTTTGATGATTTTATTGTTGAAGTAATAAATGAACAGTTTTTACCCTACAGTCTACAAGGTAAATTTACTAGAACTGTAGCACCTAAGAATTTACTGAGAAATATGCAGTATCTTAAAAGTTGGTTAAGTCGTCGAGTTTTAAGTTTGAGTAGGGCTAATGCGAAGCAGATTTATACTATGTATCAGATACCACAGTTAGACGACATAGAGACACGAGTAAAAATATGCCTAGCTTGTAAAGGGGTAGCTATTCAGGATTCTTATTGGTTAGCAAAGGATACTAATGAAAAATATGAATCTGTAAATATTAGACATAAACATTTTAAAGAAATACTAGAAATTTCTCTATTAGGTATAAATCCTACTATTACAGAAAATAGTATTTGTCCTGAGTTGACTACTCACGGTCTGTTTAGAAAATGTTGGATAAGAGATGATAATGATTTATATTTGCTAAAGTCTGATAACTTTCAGAATAATATCAGTACAAGAATGGAAGTTTTAGCATCTAAAATATTAGATTGTTTTGATATTAACTTGAGCATAGTTGAGTATACTGGTAGAATAAGAAATACTAAAGTAGGAAAATTATATGTAAGTAAATGTAAGAATTTTATTACAGATGATTATTCTTTTGTTGAAGCTTGGGAGATTATCGAATATTGTAATACTTACAATATAAATTTTAGACAGTATATGTATAGCTTAGATAGAAACCTTGCAGATATACCTGTTTTGGATTTCATCTTAGTAAATACTGATAGGCATACACAGAATTACGGCTTTTTAATTGATAATAAGACTAACAAGATAGTTAGTTTAGCACCTATATTTGATTTTAATTGTGCTTTAGTTGCAGATTATTTTAATCGAGGTGCAGAAGATACACTTAGTCAAATGTTTAACAGTAAAGAAACTCTTAGACAGTTAGCAGAACAGTATATAAGTTATTCTAATGCGAGTTTAAATATTGATAAGTTCAATAAACTCAGTGATAGTTATCCAGAATATAGGCAGATTTTTGATAAAGTTTATAAGAGATGTTTATACTTAAAAATAGTTTAAGGAGATTTTTAAATGAAAGTAGATTATTATGCAATTACTTTGCGAGTTAAGAGTTTTGGAGATGGAGAGTTTGCTACAGTAGCTCAGATACATAATTGTTTCTTTGAAATAGCTAAGAAGTTAAGTACTTCTGAAAGAAAGATTTGTCTTTTACCCATTTATAATAAAGAAAGTCTTGAAGTTGTTATAGATAAGTGTAAAGGTGTAATTTTGACAGGTAGTCGAGAAGATATAAATCCTTTATATTATACTGGTAATAAGAGTTATTCAGCGGAAGATGGTTATTCTTTTACACGAGATGTCATCAGAGCATTTAATGAGTATAATAAGAGTATCTTTGGTATATGTTTTGGCATACAGTGTTTAAATGTATATTATGGAGGTACTTTATGCAATGTGTCAAGTCACAGGGGTATTTCACATACAGTCGTTTTTACTAATGATTTTAAGTATAATAACTCGGATACGGTTAGGTCTTATCATAATCAGGCAGTAAAAGATATTGCACCAAATGCAAAACTCCTCGCATCCTCAGAAGAAGGAATAGTTGAAATGGTTCAATATGACGAGAAAGTTTTTGGAGTTCAATGGCATCCAGAAATTGATTTTGATAAGAGTAAGTTAAGTCAATATTTATTTAAGCAATTTTTTAATTGTTAGGAAGGAGAGTATTATGGGAGTTTGTCTAAAAAGAGTTGCTTGTTTATCATTAGATGCTGAAGATGAGAAGTATTATAATAAGAAATGTTTTGTAGGAGATACAGTTACTTTATTTCTTACTAATGGTTCAAATATTCAAGGCAGTATTAAAAAGTTAGGAAATCAAGAAATTGAAATTACTGCAAGAGATAATAAATGTTACTCATTTAATTATAATAACATAAGAAGTTTTAATCTTGATTTTCGTTGTCAGGAGTCAAGATATAAATTTGGTTAATAAATTTGTCAATATCTGGTATATTTTATAGAGTTTTTGCATAAACTATATAAATAAGTAAATTATTGGAGGAAAATTTATGAAGAAGAAAAAGATAGTAATTGCAGTTGTAGCAGTAATATTGGTTCTTGCGGTTGCTGGTGGTTCAGTAGCAGCATATGTAATTAAAAAGGCATCGCCTTACAAAAAGATTGTTGATGCATATAACAATACAATCAATGCAGACAATTTTGATATTTCAATCAATAAGGGCTTTGCAATTGAAGATTATAACTTAGAAGTGTATGGAAAAGGTAAAAGTGGAACTGACATAATAGTTACAGCTTTTGATGGAAAAGGATATTCTTTAAGCAATGCATATTGTGCAATGACAGGAGACAAAATGTATACGGCTGATACCTATAAAGAACATTCATTAGATGATAGCTGGCAGACATGTCTTACTGATTTAGCACAAAGAGATATAAGCAAAATTTATTCATCTGATTTTTTCTACTTTAAAGATTGGACAGGATTATCATATGATGAAATGTATGATGCATTTTTTAATACGATGATAAATTATGTTACTACAAATAAAGATAGTTCAGCAGTTCAAAGTATAAATATGTCAAAAGATGAGTTTTCCGTCAAAGTAAAGCAGTTAGAACTTTTTGAGAAAATGGGCGAAAATAGTAACTTGGATTATAAAAAGTTAGCTAATGGATTATATCACTTTGATGAATATGAAGATACAAAGGATTTGTCATGGAATGAAGTAAAACAGTTATTTGATGATTGTGGTATTTATTGGGAAATAACCATTAAGTTGAATGGCAAGTATTTGGATTCTATTACAATAGATGAAAAAGTGGATGAAAAAGCGTATGACGAATATGTTTCTATGGGTGATTTGGAAAGTGTAGATGGAACAGAACAAAGTGAGAACGATGAGAATTATATTGATGATTATGCAGGCTGTTGGATTAATATAAAATTTGATAATGTTAATCAATTAACAGATAAAACCTCAGTAGGTAAGCAAATAATGGAGCATGTCAAATAAAATTAAATGATAAGAGACCAGTAGATTCTATCGGATTTACTGGTCTTTATTTGTTAGGAAAACTTTAGGGTTAATTAAGATATGAAATATGAGTCACAAGTCAAGTATAAAGATATAAAGATTCGAGATTAATAAATTTTAAGTTTTTTATAAATTTATGAGATTGATTTTTCAGTACATTTTAACTTATTTAGTTTTTGTATTTAGTATATTGAAATTTTCTCAAAATTTAAAGTTTATTTACTTAACCTAGTTCTCATCGACTTTTGAATGGTAATTGTTATTTTT
>OLJB01000417.1_pt1 | contig 26859 bp, 30 predicted proteins | sample 1601391 | NCBI WGS metagenome assembly OLJB01 (sample SAMN01915215, study PRJEB22387) | human gut metagenome | isolation source: stool | host: Homo sapiens | place: USA | reverse complement strand
TGATAATAAAGAAACAAATTATATATTAAATTTAGAGGATTGGTGTACTAGTTTAGCCGATTTCTGTTTTGAGAATATACATATAACTAATCCTGCTATGAAGGTTACAGTAATATTGTCTGATAAAGTAAAGTTTAATTGTAGAGCTTTTGAGTTCTGTAGCGATTCAAATTTAAGCTTTGATTTTTCACGGTTGTCTGATGAGACTGCTAAGATAGCTTATAATAGTTTTTTAATTTCAAATGATAGTTGTCTATTGATGAGGGTAGCACATAAAATAAGTGCTGTTAAGATTATAGATAATCAAGAGCGTTATGTTTATTATGTAATTTTAAAGGCTTTATTCTGTAGAGACGCCTTAAATATGTATACAGTACATGAGTTGACTCCAAAGAAGTTATATGAGTCTACTATTGAAGAAATAATAAAAATATACAGACCTAAGTGGTTTGAAATATGCAATTCTAATATTAAGCTATCTCTGCAAGGTAAGACTCCTATTTTACAAGTAGACATACCTAGCATTGAAAATATGACTTTAATATTAACTACTGTAATAAGATATGGAATTGGGGTAGATAACTTTAGCTTAAGTGTACTAATTGGATATTTAACATGGGTATGTACTCATGATTTTGATTTAATTAAAGCAGTGATGGATTTGGGTAGACGTTTAAAATCTGAATATTATTTGTAGGAGGTTTGTTTATGTTAATATTAAAGAAACAATTAACAGAGATAAAGTATGAAGTTTTAGATACAGATGATAATGTAGTAGAGATAGATACAAGAGATAATCTGATTAGATACGTCAAAGATTTAGGTTTAAAAATACAAGGGGTAGATGTAGATGCCAAGGGTTATGTAACTTTTAATCCACAATATAATTATTCTATCAAAGAAACAAAATTTAAGATTTTAAGAGGTGTTGATATCCATGTAGAAAATGGAGAATTAGTTAATCTCTCATATAACGAAAGTTTACAGGATACAACAATAAAGTTATCAGATTACTGTAATTTTATTGCACCTCATTGTTTTAAACCATCTTTTGGTATTAAGACTAATAGTCATATTATTTTAATAATAGATAACTCTTTAGAGTTTAAGTCTTTCTCTTTCATTAATTGTTTCTATTGTGGAGTCATTAAGATGGACATTACAGCATTATCAGATAAAAAAGCTGAGTATGTTTATAAAGAGGCTATGAAAGCTGATGCTCTTGGTTTATTCCCATATAATAATTCTTGTATAATAGATAACGCTGAAAGATTAAATTATTATTGGGCTGATAGCATTATGAATAAAGGATTTCTTTTATTTAATGGTCAAGTTTCAAAACTTGAAGAAGTTTTGCCAGATGTAGATAAGTATACTGAACTAATGAAAAAGAAATATTTAAAATTATTTGAGTATGTGGCAAATGCTGAAATAAGATTCAATAAAAATGTATGTAGAGCCGAGCGTGAAGTTCAATGTGCTACAATTATTAAGCAGGGTATTGTTAATATAAGATGGAGAAAAGAACGAGCACGAACATTTAAAGTTGTGTATAGAAAGTTTTTAACAATCGATAAACCTTTAAGTGTAGATAAGTTGTATAATTTTGTAATGATATTCAATGCAGATGAGTATTGTTGGAGTTTATGGGATAGATTTTGTAATAATATATTAGAATTTGTTAATAAGTATTAGAAGCTATTGACTTTGTTTTAGTTTTTTGGTATAATAAATATAACAAATAACTTATGGAGGTTTTTGTATGTTTGTATTAATTAAGTGTGATACTTGTCGTGTTGGTTGCAGTTCCACTGAAGTTTATGAATTTGAAGATGGAACTGATAATGAAGCTCTTGATGTTTATGCAAGTGAATTAGCTTATGAAAATGCTGAGATGTACGGTATTTTAGATGATGAGCGAGAGTCTTTTGAGGAGTCAGGTATTGAATTTAATGAGAGTGATTGCTATAGTTACTCATATGAGGTACTTGAGGATATGACACGAGAAGAAATCGAAGAGCAGTATGGAGAAATCACTAACGCTTAAGGGGTAGTACACAGAAGCCAAGATTAGTTATGAGCTAGTCTTGGCTTTTGTTATAATTAGTTACTTAAATTTTGAATATAAATATAATATTTATATAGACTGGAGGAAAATTTTATGTTAAAATTAAAGGATATTAGTTTAGGTATGCGTGTAAGACCAGAAGAGCTTTGGCATATTTATGATACTGTTATTATTTTAACCAATTTTGATGAAAAGAAAGAGACAGCTGAAATAGTTTATATAGGTGAGCCAAATACAGATGAACTTATAGCTTTAGAGGAACAAATAAGACTTGAGAAAAAGGCTATGTGTTGTGTTTATTTAGTACCAGAGGAAGAGGATAATATAGTATATGAGTGATTTTTTATTTTATGAGTTAGTAGACGGAAGATTGCCAGTTATGACTGACCTAGTCTTATTTGATACGGAGCTGAATAGCATAAGAGCTATTATAGATACTGGTTGCTCATATTCTAGTTTTAATTATAAACAATTATTTGGTCTAGATGATGATAGGTTAAGAGTTCGCAGAAAAGCATTAGATATAGAAACAAAAAGACCTTATAAAGTATCCTGTGGGGTAGAAAGCTCAGGAACTTATAAAAGGGAGTTACAGACATATAATGATAAGATAAGTTCGGATGCTATTAAGTTTCAATATAAGATAGATTTAATTTTGAATAATTATAGTTTAGGCACACAATCTGTATATTTAAATTACAATAGAAGAGGAACTAATCTAATAGGTTTAGATTTACTCAGTAAAATGGATTTTTATGTAGGTTTAAGCCATATTACAGGTACTGTAGTCTTTATTGGTGTACTAAGAGAACAAAAGGACAAATCAGGTTATTACACAGCATTAAAGAAGCATTTTGGTCTTGCAGAAAGTCAATCTTTCTTTGCAGACTTATTTAGAAACTTTAGGAGGTAATAAAATGGCAACATTAGATGCATTATTTTATAAAGAGTTTACACAAACAATGCAACGATTAAAAGGTCAAGTAGGTGCAATAAATCTACAAGATATACCATTACCACCAGAAGCAGATGGTAAATTCTTTATTGAGAAAAGAGATAAAGTTATTATAGCAAATATACAAGAAGATTATTATTCAAAGTTAAATGGCTCAGAAGCTTTACTTTGGGGTAGTAAGGCTCTCCAGAGACGAAAGTTCGATTATAAGGGTGAGTTTATGCGAGATAAAGCAGGAAATTATATGCTACAGGATGTTCCTTGTCCTCATGATTGTACAGCTGTAATATCGCCAATATCTATACAAGTTCCTACAAAGTTTAAATCAAAAGAGCAATCACAGTATGTAGATATGGTTACAAAGAAGACTATGAATGGCGATATACATCGTTTTGTTTACATTATACCTAAAAAGTACTGCTATATGTTGAAACAGACAGCTTTAGTTCTTTCATGGAATAAATTAAGAAGATTTTATCAAGGGGTAGGTCTTTCTTTAAAGAATGGTTCTGTACTTTATATGTATGTAATTCCATATAAGCCTACATCTATAGTGCATAATTACAGAGTTTTACAATGTAAAACTTCTCTTGATTATGATTGGGAGATTAACCTATTAAGAGATTATTGGATTACTAATAATTTTATGTTTAATCCAGCTTGGTGTCAACTTGATGAGCCTATTAAAGGAAGAGATAATATGGCTTATATAAATCTTAACAGTACTGAGGATATTTACGAAAGATTTGATATATCGAAACCATTAGGTGAAGAAGAAACTATAGAGGATGTGGATTTTTTAAATGAGTAGAAAAAAGTATATCATGTTATCTAAGCAGCATTACTTAGATACACAGACGAACAAAGTTATTACAAAAGCAGAGAGAACGAACCCATGCTTAACATTAGTTCCATTATATTTTTGGGACAAGTCTATGAACAGTAAGGTAGTTACAGGTTTTAATTTGGTAGGTGGACAGTTACAAAATAGTTTTAGCGATTACAGTCAGACAAACACATTACCACTACCAGGTATTCATTTTGTAATGAGAGACTTGTATAGTGCTAATATATTATTTTATGACGGCAGAAAGCATGAACGTCATGAAATAAATATAAGTGGCTTTGCAAGTAAGATTCATCAGCCAAATAAACCTAGTCAAGAGAGAATTGATAGTGTTATTTTAGATATGACTTTTGATGGTCAGGCAGGTAGATTTAAAGCCTATACTTTGGATAGTGAAGTAAGAGAAAGGTATAAAGGGGTAGGTTACTTGGCTCAAAAAGAAGATGAAACTTGTCCTAAAGTTGGAAGACTTCATTTAACATATGGATTACTGTATAAGCAATTTAAAATAATATATAAAGACATCGAGTTAAAAGGTATTTGTTATGTATTATTCTATGGAGTTTTTGGTATTCTGCTTAGAGATAATTTATCATTTGATGCTTTAGTTATTTTTAGTGGATATAATAAAGATACTATTTATATACAGCAGTTTATATACACTTCTAATGAATATTTAATTAAGTCAATAATAAGATAAGGAGGTAATAAGCAATGAGTGTAGTAAGTAAGTATAAAAGTACACCAGTAAGTAACAGGTTTGGGGTAGGTAATTTCACTTATAAGTGTGTCTTAGATACAGAGCAGACAGGTATTATAAAAATAGAGATATTTGCAAATACAGTAGAAGATGCAATTAATATAGCAGTTCAGCAGTTTGGTGCTTTAGTAAACTATAGTTATATTAGTAGTGATATTATATCACTCATCTTAGCACCTTATTCTGATGGTACTTGTTTACTTTATATGTGATTATAGGAGGTGCAGTTTTTATGTCAAAAAATGAGAATTTAACAACTACAGGATTTGATGAATATAATTATCAAGATATTTACGAGGTTTTAGTTCAGGTATTTGGGCAAGGAAACTTTAAACTTAAAGAGAATAGTGATATTTTATGTGTATTTACTTTAAAAAATAATTCTATGTATTTCAGATTTGTCAAGGCAAATCCTGTATTTTGTAGGCTTGAAGTGCTTGATGATGAAAATGGTGTTATTTTTTGGGAAAATATTAATACTAAATCTCATCTATATGAGCGTCTTATTGCAATATATAAATATGGAATATTTTTTCATGGTCAGCCAGTTATATTTAATAAAGTACTTGATTCGAGTTCAGATGACTTTGATGATGATTATATTGACCCAGAGATGATTGCAAAACATGCTCAACCTACTATGTTTGAATCTTCAGATGATGAGGAAGAGGAGATTGACCAGTCTAAGGAGTCAAGATTTTTAGATGAACTAACTAAACCACAGACTAGTATTGTTCCAGATATTAAACAGATTCGTGTAGTTTCATTAAAATTAGACGGAGAAGTTGTTGCTTATAGATTTAAAACTGATGTTGGTGCTTTCGATATGCGTAGGTCTGTTGCATTGAGTTATGGTTTAGGCGGTTTTAAGATTGAAAAATTCATTACAATTGAGTCTATAAATGGTTTATATATGTCAAAATCTGAAATGAAGAGTCATAAACTTATACCAGATGTATCTGATTGCGAGGCTGATTGTAGAAAGTTAATTAATGCTCTATTTCAGGGGTAGGCGATTTTATGTTATATATTACTGGTATTCAAGCATTAAATATAGAAGATAGTACAGAGTGCTGTGGAGATTGGCATACTTCAGCTTAGGATTGGAGTAAGTTGAATATTGCTGATTCAGAAAAAAGCAGATTTAAAGACTGGGGCATTGAACAGGATAAACATATTCCTACGCATGAGGAGCATTATAATGTAGCAAATACTTTGAGAGCTATTGTGGATTTACTTCAGGATGAAATATACATGGGGTACCTTAGAGGTTTCAGAAATGATTTCTTTTGTACAGATGTTCATAATCAAGAGTTTTTTGAGAAGGTTATTATGTTACAAGATTTGCCACATTGGAATAAAATAAATCATTTAATGCAAATGGAGTTTATGTGGGATTGGGATAGATTTTGTGCAAGTCAAAAAATAGTATAGTTTTATTAAGAAGTCAAGATTATATTCTAGATAGTCTTGACTTTTTCTCTGTTTCATGGTATAATTATTACAATAAAAGTAAATACTATATTTAGAGGTGATTATATGAGTAAAATTCAAGAATTTAGAGATATTCTTAATAAGTATGGAGTTACAAAGTGCTATATTAGTCAAGATTTTGATTTTGATGCAACAGAGCCAAACGGAACGATTTATCTTGATATTAAAAATTCTGATATGAGTATGGAGTTATATAAACTGTTTACTACAGATTCTGATGGCTTGGTTTCTGATGACCAGTCATTATGGATAAGTAGTTATGATTTTGTGAAGAAACAACCGAATTTTCCAATAAAGGGATAGTTTATGCCAATATACAGACATATTTCAAAGAAGTTGTTAGCACTTTGGTTTGATGAATTAACTAATCATGCTATTAAATTAATGAATTATCAGGATGAAAATTCTTTATGTTATTTTATATTAAAGTTATATGAATATTTGCAATGTAAAGCAAAGATTGATTCTACACAAGAGACAGAGTTAAATAATATAAAGATTACAATAAAAGATATTAAGTCAAAGTTAAATTCAAATAGCTGTTTTGAAGTGGCAAACAGATTAATGGCTTTAAGAAATGCTATAGGTCATGGTAGTCCAGAGGATATAGTAGATCAGATTTTAGCATTATTATCTGAAGATATTTTTTATGATTTTCTTAAGGAGTGTGATTTACCTAGTGATTTCATATCTTTAGTAAATTCTTTTTCGCTTGCTTTTATAAATAAAGATGCTTTAAGAAGTTCTTGTTTGTTGAAGTGTGAGCATAAATTACAAAGTATTAGAAAGACTGATGTAAGATTAAATAGTATATACCAAGAGTTATACTCTGAGTACCCAAGGGGTATTGTAAATGAATGTTTAATTACTGTATTGGGTGAGGAATATGTGATTTAGTAGTAAGAAGTCAAGATTATATTCTAGATAGTCTTGACTTTTTCTCTGTTTCATGGTATAATTATATTATTAAATGAAAGGAGCTATATGCAAATGTTTAATTATGGCTTTTTAGTTGATGGTAGTAAAGGTTTATTTTTTGCAAGTGATAGACATTTATATTTTCCAAATAAGGGTAGTAATCTCGAAGAAGGTATTATTACAAATATAAGAATTGTAAAAGATTTCTTAGATGATAGAGGATATGCATTCATTAATGCAGAAATGCTTGAGACTGAGCCTTTTACTGATGAGGATTTGACTGATTTTGCAGATGAGTTTTCAGGTGTGAGAAGAATATATCTTGGTAAATCAGAAGTAATCTTATGCTTAAGGGCAGGCTTTGATTTTAATCTGTTTACAAGTAGGAATGATAATTTCACTTCAGTATCTGCATACTTTAAATATGATGGAAAAATAAGAGTGCTTTTTGATGGTATAAATGAAAAGTCCTTATATAGAGAGCCTTGCAGAACATTCTTACATAAGGCAAAACCTTTGGGGATAGACTTCTTGAAGCAGTATAGTAGAACTCATTTTATAGACTCAGATTTAACTATGAAGTTAGGTTTATTAAAATTTGTTAAGGAAAGCGATACTTATTTAACTAGCGTTACTTTCAGTTATAATGCTGACTTTGGTATTTATAAATCTGAGACTAGATTTAATTATTCTCATGAGACATCTGTTCGATATTGTGTTTACAATGGAAAAGCCTTACTTAGAACTTCTCATATTGATAGTTTAGGCGATATACCTTTTAAAGAGATTACTTTAAAAACTATCAGGCAGTGGGCAAATGATATGCATATTTGTACTAGTACTTCAGCTCTCAAGACTTGTACTATTTCAAGTGCTTTATGTTCTAAAGTATTTATGTTAGGCACTAATGCTTACCTCGTATATGCTTTTAATGTTATTCAAGCTGATGTAGATAGTTTATCTAACGTAAAGTTACAAGAGCTTGTAACTCAAACTTCAGAGGCATATATGACAGCACTTAGAAGATGTGCAAAAAATTTAACAGTAAAAAATATAGGAGATTTAACTTTACAATCTTGGTATGTTAGAGCAAGTTAGGAGGTATTATGTTAAGAGTTAAGATGCTCCGAGGAAATGAGACTTGTATCATTGATAATGGCAAGTCTTATATCTTTGGGTTAAATGGAAAATGTAAACAAGAAGATGCAGGTAATCTATCTAGTTATATGACTGGTGCTTTAGAGTTACCTTGTATTAGTGTTCTATCCAGTAACGGTGGGGTAGAAATTGCCTTGAATGAGTCTGATTCGTCTTTTAGACGATTTAAATGTAATGAAGATGCTATGACTTGTGCAATGAAAGTACAAATGAATGGTAACTTTGTTAGAATGCTTAGACGAGATGGTAAATTTGAGGATGTACCTTTTAATCAGTTAATTTTTGTTTACCCACAAGGTACAAATCTTTTTCAATTTATATCACAAATTAATAAAGAGGAGGTTTTTGATTAATGCGTAAGGCTATACGAAATATTAATCAGACTGGTGTTACTATTTCTAAGAGTAGAACAATTGATACTATTAGAAAGTACAGTATTTTACATAATTCTATGTGTGAGAGATTATATGACTTAGGTTTTATGAGCTCTCCACTTTACTTTGATAGTGTGGACTTTTGGACTACATTTCTTAGTACATATCCAGACATCGCTAAAGAGTTTTTAAATGAGCGAACAGGCGAGATGAATTATTCTTTACCAGTTATTCAGTACATAACACGTAAGACAGAGGATAAGGACATTAAGTTAGCTTTAGATGCTGTGGCAAATGTCTTGAAGGCTGAAGATGCTTTAGCAGATTTATCTAAGTTATGTGAATATGTTAAATTTCAGAAAAAGAAAGATACTGTTGTAAGTAAGGTTAACTTAGGTATTGTGAAAAGTGTTTGCAACTCAAATAAAATACCATTAGACAGTCCTTATGTACGTGAATGTTTTTATATTGAGCCTTTTGAGAATGTAGTTGAAATTGACTATAGCATTGTAATATTAAAACATTTACTTAAGATACTTGATGTTTCAACTAATGTAAGTTTATCTGATGATTCAGTCTTGTTAGGGGTAGGTTTTACAATTAAGGATGATTGTGAGAATTTAGAGGCTTTGGTTAATTCTGATATTAGAGGTACTGGAATTTATTTCAATAAGTTATTTAAAATGGTCGAAGCATACTATACAGAGTATTATACAAATAGAACTACTAAAACAGTTTGCTTGGATTTTTATTCAAAATTATTCACAGATTCATTACAGGAGTGTATAGATTATTTAGCTGTACAGAGAACTAATTATCCAGATGCTAAAGATTTTTATGTAACATCATCTAAGTTATATCTTAGAGTGGATGTAGATAAAAAGTTTAGCAGTGATTTCCCAGATAGTATTTTTGTTGGAGAGCGAATTTATAATCTTGATGGTGAGGTTTACAGTCCAGTAAACCGCTTATTAGGTTTTAGTGGTATTTATATCTATGAATACGATAAAAATATCTATAATTATAGTATAACTGGATTGCCAGTAGACTTATATACAAAGCAACAGCAGAGGGGTAGTACTGTGTTAGTTCCTATTGGTTGTTACCCTTTATGCTTAGTAAAAGAGAGATATGAAGATAGTGTTTCTGAGATTTACCCAAGGAATTTTTGTGCTAATGAAAAATTCCTTACACCTGAGGAGATGATGAAATATTTAGATGTAGATTCTCTTGATACTTTAGACCAAGAAGCCGCAGCTTTAGTTGAAAAGGGTAATTCTACTTTTAAGCTATTAGTTGGGCGAATGTTGCAGACATTAATATGTATTAACTGTGATTATACATTACCAGACCATTTAAGTCCAAATCAGCTAAAGATTAGTGATTGCAAAGCTTGGTTAACTAAAGAAACTTATTTAGATGCTTGCATAGAAGCTAGTGTTCTTTTTGAGAAACTTGGATTTTAATTTATAATAAGAGTGTCAGTATTAAAAACTGACGCTCTTTTTTGTGCGTAATTTATCAAAGAAAAGGAGACATATTATGGTTATTAATAATCTTGGTTATATATTCGAATGTCGACAGGACGTGAATGGTAGTCTTGGTGTCATGGAAAATTTTAAGGTTATGTTTAAGAATGATGAACAGCGTGTTTCGTTAACTTTTGGTATTGATAACTGTGGTAAAATCGTAGTTCCAGCTTATAGTGATATGAGTTTAGGTTTTAAGCCTTTAACTACTATGTTTCAAACTAAAGAAAGTATTGATAATTTCGTTAGAAGTAATAAGCCTTATTTCGGTAAGTTAGGTGCTTTCTCTATGATTGCATCAGGTACTATTATTTTTAGTAAAGAAACAGGCAAAATTAAATCTACTGATGGACTTGATTTTTATGTACCTAAGACTACAGCTCAAACAGTTAAGGAAATTGTAGATAAGAGAGGAATTCATCAGCCAGCTTTAATTTGCGAAAAATTAAGCACTGTTAAAGGATTAAATAACTTTGTAGTGTCTGAAGCTATTTATAATGGCTATATGACTAATTTCTTATCTTGTTTGAGTGCAGAAAATACTAAGGATAGGAATGCCTTTATAAGTGCAATTACATTAAAGGAGTAATTGTATGAACATTTGTCATTTAGTTACTAAAGGTTTTGATGGAGATACAACTGTAAGAAGGTCTATAACCTATAATGGTACACCTCTTACTATTGGAGTTACCCATAAACTTAGTAATGATGTAAAAGAAGAAACAGTAGAGTTTAATAAGTCTTTGCCAGATGAGGTAAATGCTGTAAAAAGTTTGAATGATGGTAAACAAGAGCTTATAGATTCACCTATAGGTAATATTATAAATAATAATGGTAATATATTACCTTTAAGTTCTATTTATGATTATCATGTTACACCAAATGACCCATTGAGTGCAGTATTACCAGTAGGTGCTGATTTTGATTCATTAGCTGAAGATGCTAACACTAAAGATTTTTTAAGAGATGTAGCTGAACAGTTATTTCCACATATCAATCCAAATACGCAAGATAGGGATATTCAGCGAGATGCCTATTACACACCATACATTCCTTTAGTAGCTCTAACAGGCTGTATTCCACCACAAGTTCAGGATGGAGAGGCTTTCTTCAATCCAGAAGGGGTAGTTACAGTCGCAGAGTTTCTTGATGGTTTAAACTCTATTAAGTATGGATGTAATGCAAATAATCATCGTAAAAAGACCTTAGACAATATATCTGTGGATACAGATTATTTTAATGAGGGTTATCAGTCTTGTATTAGGGGTATCTCTAGTCCGTTTTTTAACTTATATACACGAGGAGAGTTAATTAAGCCAATAACTAGGTTAGAGCTTGCATATATAACTGTAATCTGTTGGAATCAATTCATAGATAAATTTAATAATCTTTATGGTGGTTCTTTTTATCTAGGTATAAACTTTGATTGGGAGCTACCATCTGAAGTTTTATCAAACTATGAAGATGGTTTTAACTATAAGGTTAGTAAAATCTCTATAGATGAGGATTATGATATTGTAAGTCTTGATGTTAAGGATTATAAGTCTGATAGAACTATGGAAGAGTATAAAGAAGATATGAAATCAGGGGTATCTCCAATTCCGATGCCTATGTTTATGTCGATGTTGGAATTAGGTGTATTAGACTTATTTCATTATGAGGATAAAAATTTAAATCCTTTGAAAGAGGTATCGAGAGGAGAGCTTTGTTACTTTTTAACTAAATTAGCTAAGTTATTCCCAACAAGATATATGAAGTAAATATTAAGAAGGAGGACATTATATGTCTAAAATGTTTGATGCTAATGTAAAGCATTACAAGGAAAAATATCATAGTATGATTAAAGATATTCCTAGAAAATCTTTAGATACTTATATTAAAGGTTTAGGTATTACAGATGAGTTCTTTAAGGCAGGTTTTGAGGAGAACTCAGAAGAGTTTCGTAATTTTGTATATAATTTTGCTAAGACTCTTATGCCAGGTCGAGTTAGTTGCACTACTTATGCAGCAGTAGTTTCTGTAATTGCTGATAAATATGGGGTAGCTTATCAGGGTTATGCAGGTTTTTGTTTACCTAAAGCAAATCCAAGATATGAAGCTGAACTTGCTGATTTCAATAAGAGAAAAGATTTAGATGTACATCCAGCTTTTGCAAATCATGTTTATACTGAGATTGATGGAAAAATTTACGAGTTATTTAACGGAGCTACTTCTGACATTGACCATATAGATTGTATAACAATCTAGTTAGGAGGCTTATTATATGTTATATTCAGATACAGCTTTAGAGCAGTTAAGGACGAGTTTAACGAATATGGGCTATCCATTTGAGACAAACCAGTTAGATGAAAAGACTGTACGCTTAAATGTAAAAGTTAGTGATTATGTTATTCCAGTTTGGTTCTTAGTTGATAAGCAAATTTTTGGTTTTGACATGATAAATGGGGGTAGTAAGACTTGTTCAACTATTGAAGAGTTTACAAAGTACTTCTCAACCTATATTTTTATTTATGTGAATTTCATTCCAAAAGCAAAGATTATTGCTGATGCTTTTGAGAAAGATATTGACATAAATACTGTTTACGATAACTTTAGTGGAAATAAAGAAGAAGGCTATATTGCTAAGTTTAGGGTATTATCTACTCCAGGTCAGTTTGTTCTTATTTGTAAGGATAGCTCATTATACTCAGCTCGACTTGTAACTTTTACAGAGGATGGCTCACGAGTTAGAGTTTTAACAGAATATAAATATGATTTAGATGATGTAAACAATATTACACATGTACCTACAATTTATTCTTATCTTGCAAAGTTGGCTGAACTTTATGGAGAGAATGATGCAGTAAACATTGATAGAGTAGGTGTTGAGACATTTGAGTTTACTATCGAAGATTTACATATAACAGCAGATGTGTTATTTGCATATACAAAAATATCCTATTTAATTAAGGATATAAATGGGGTAGTTTTCGATGAAGTTGTAGAGATTAATAATCCTTATGAATTACAGGATTTATATCTCAAGTGTCATGACTCATACGAGGCAAAGTCATTAGATGAAGATGATTCTGAACCTGAGCAGATTGACGAAGAAAATCAGGAGTCTGGTTCTAGTGAACAAAATGATGTTGATTTTGTAGATGACAGTGAAATTGAAAGTTCTATTGAAGATACAGAGCCAGTTAATGAGGCTAGCGAGATTACTGTATCAGAAGAAGATAGTGAAACTGAGCAGGTTGAGTCAGAAAGTAGTGAAGAAGATGATTTAGAGGCTAGTACTGAAGAAAGTTCTGAGATCGAGCCTAATACAGACCCAGAGGAGGACAAAATATTGGAGTCTACTAATTTTTCAGTAAAGAAAGTAATTGGAGAAGAAAATGATTTAGGATTACAGTTTATTGTAGATGATAAGATTTATTTTATCGATGCAGAAGCTGCAGCAGGACATGGAGTTCCTTTGGATAGATTTTCAGAGGTTGTTGGGACTACTGAGAGACATGGGGTAGTTATGACAGCAGATGAAATTGCTCTACGTACTTTTAGTAAAAATGTTTCTTCAGATGTGAAAAAATGTGAAGAGCTTATTTTTCGTATATTTGAATAATTTTCCAACTACATTAGACCTAGCATATTTTTTTGCTAGGTCTATTTTTCTGTAGTTTATGTTTAAGTTTATATATTATTTATATAAATATGAAAGGAGATTTATGTCTTGCGAAATATTGATGGTATTCAAATAGTTGGTACAGAGCATGAAGTATTTATGTACATAGGGTATAATAGGGATTTTATTATTGTAGATGATAAAACAGATAATGTTTATATTAATCCAACATTTGATGTATTTTTATTACTTGCAAAAAATTACGGTGATGAGTTTGAATTCTTGAAATGTTGCTACACAGGTATATTATGTCAGACTCCATTTCCAGTTGATGACTATAATATTCAATGGACTAAGTTACATATAGCTCTGAAATCTCCGATAGATTGGAGTAGGGTTGATGATTATGTCAAAAGAAGTATGTCACATATATTAGAAAATGAAAGTTTAGATGAGTTTGCTTTGGAGATTCATACAGCTTTACTACACGTATGTAGGGATTATCCAAAAGAGCTTATAGACAATTATGCAGTTAAAATGAAAGGAGCACAATATGTCTGATTTTTATGGACTTAACTTTAGTGTTAAGAGTTTTGCAGTTGCTAATGATTTTGTAGTAAATACTAATAAAGCTTGTTATGCTTTAGGTCAGCAGTTAATGCCATTTTGCTTATATGCGAATGAAGACCAAAAGAAGTATGGGGTACTGGATTTTGCCACATTTCAGGCTTTCTTAAATCCACAGATTAGCTTGATTGATGAGATTGTTAATTATCGTCATCAGGCTTTCAAAGATACTGGTATCAATGTAGATATTAGGGATGAAGTAAAAAAGAAGTTGTTATTTTATGATTATCTGATGACTATTTCTATATGTTATGTAGAAATCCCTAAATATGTAACAAAAGATGGAATGCCTATAGCTACTTATGATAAGTTTCTTTGTACACGAAACCCAGCTATTATGGGTGCATGGATGGGGGCAGACCCATCTGAGATGCAGGCAAAATATTCATCAAGAATTACATCTCGACAGGTTGAGTTTAATATTAATGAGTTAAGATGTGTGAAATTAAACCATACAAATAAGGGAAACTCAATTACTGTTCCACGAACAGCATATAATGTCGAAAAAATGACATGTATTCCAATGTATATGTTATATGCTTTTGTAGAAGGCTTCAAACCACTCATTCAGAATGGGATTGTAAAGTTCTCTTATTTAAAGGATAATGGTACAATTCGTGAGCTTGCAACTACTTTAAATGAGGATATTCTTAAAGATTATTATAATGATAATATCTTCATCAACACAATGTTAGCAGGGGTAGACATCAATACTGTACAGCAAGGTGGCATGACTTTGTCATCTAAGATGAATAGAGGTTATATTAAGGTGCCAGAGTTAGGTGCATCTGTTTATGATGGAACAGGAGTTAGAAGCTTAAATATAGCTCGTTTGTTAAAAGCAGAAAAGATTGATTCTGTAGATAGAACTTTCTTAAAAGTTGACCTTAACTCAGTACCTGCAACCTTTAATAATGGTATTGATTATATAGTAAAGACAATGCCAGACAGTCTTAAAGATTGTTATAAAGCTCTTGTAGGTGAGGAATTTGATGAGACTAAGTGTTCAAATATTCCAGTAATTGCTGAGACATGTAAGTCTTATGTTGCAGGTAGAAGTGCTTTCTTAAGTACGTCATATCATCGTGATTTGCATGTATTTATGGTTTCACATCCAGAGTGGTTTCCTTTATATACTGGTAAGCCAGCACAGCAGATTACAAGTTCTGCAAACTTTGGTGTAACTCCTCTAGATTTCTAGGGGTAGTGCATCATGTACATTTAGTAAGTCAAAATACAGTAATGTATCAGGAAGAAAAAGTAAATCGTTCAAGTACAATGTATCAAAGTAATTAAGTAATACAAAAATTCTTAATGTGTCAGGGTGAGTAAATTTTAATCAGTTGCGTTAACGTATCACGATAGAAAAGTAGTTCAAAATGAATTAATGTATCATTGTGAATAAGTAAGTCAGCTTGCTTTAATGTATCTAATCTGCAAAGTAATTCGGGAGTATGAAGTGTATCATGTATGCAAAGTAATTCAGAAGTGTGAAATGTATCGAGTGGTTTGAGTAATTCAAATACTTGAAGTGTATCGAACGGTCTTAATAATTCAAATACCGGCAGTGTATCATTTTAAGGTAGTAGTTCAATATGTAAAAATGTATCATGTTTTATAAATGAGTCAAAATACCGTAGTGTATCTCGTTTTTAAAATAAGTCAAGATGCAGTAGTGTATCACACTGAAGTAGTATTTCATTGGCAATAAATGTATCATAAAATCATAGTAATTCGTATTGTGTGAGTGAGTCAAATTATCAAAGTAAGTCAAAATGCAATAATGTATCATTGTTAGGGAGTAATTCACAATAATCTAGTGTGTCTATATATATATTAGATATAATAAGCATGATGAGTGTAGCAAATAACCTTAGTGAATCAGGGGTATATAATGTATCACAAGTATTTATTAGTTCATAATAGCAAAATGTAACATTGTAAACTAGCAGTTTAAAGTTGAGCAGTGTAAATTTAAAAGGAGGTGAGAATATGACTATCAAGATAGAAGCAAAAGGTATTGTAAATACAGGTAAGACAGCTGAAGTAGATGCAAAGTTTTCTACAACACATGATTCTTTCGCAGATGATTTAGGTAAGGCAATCTATGGGGTAGAGACGGTTGGTTTTAACTTCAATACTTCAGATGTTTACGACAAGGCTATAGCTAAATTTGAGACAGTTAAACATTTACTTAAGCCTAATCGTTATACTGTAATTTATAATGAAGATAGCTTAGTTGTAAAAGTACTGGCTTAGTTTATTTTAGTATCTATAAAATAAAGTAATACAGAGCTATTAAGTGTATCATTGAATCAGAGTAAGTCGAAATTGTATAGTGTATCTTTTTGAAATAGTAATTCGTAGCATGGAAGTGTATCAGTATTCATCAATAGTTCAAAGGTTAAGAGTGCGTCTTAGTCTACAAGTAAATATATCAATACAGCGAGTCAAATGAATAAAGTATTTCTTAAATATCAAGTGTATCATAAATGAAGAGTAAGCCTATAATATTCAGTGTGTCAAATGAAGCAAGTATTTCAGAGTAAATTAACGTATCAGATAGTGTGAGCATTTCTCGGAGAACCAGTGTATCGGAAAGGTGGAGCATCTCAATCTGGTTTAGTGTACCAAAATCCTTTATTTAATCTTTGATTACAAGTGATAATTTTATAATTAAATGTGTGATTTAGTCTTGACTTTCTTTAAGTTTCATGGTATAATTATACTATAAATTTAAAGGAGGTCATTTTTTATGAGTGATTCAATAACAAGTGTTACAACTGAAGAGGAGACTGATATACTTAAACAGCAGATTAGATGTCTGATTGCTAATGTGTACGATTTACAGAAATTGCGTATCAGTGCAGGTAATCGTTTGGTGCAGTCATTCTACTTGCAATTAGGGATAGCTCCATCTACCAGTCCAGATAATGTAGATAAAGAAGAGAAGAAAATGATTGATAGACTTAAGGCAGAGTACAATCGTATTACTGATGCTGTAGCCGAAAATAATAAGTCTATTAAGGCAAATATCAAGGCTCTTAGAGAAAGTGATGAAGATGATAAGCGTCTTACATTAATTCGTAATGACCAAGATTTCAAGCTTGTTGAGTCTTATACTTTACTTATTAAGGCTGAAGAAGAGTCTACAAAGAGTTTGGACAAGTATGTTAAACAGCATAAACTTTGGGATGCATTCTTTGCAGACATAAAGGGTTGTGGAACTCTTATGAGTGCTGTTTGTATTGCTTATTTAGACCCTTATGTAGCTAAGTATCCAAGTTCATTCTTCAGATATTGTGGTATGGATACAGTTCAGGATGAGGATAAAGAAGGCAATAAACTCTATCTAGAGAAGATAGACGGGGTAGTAACTGGTATCAAGGTTAAAGAAGCCTATGGTTACTATAATAATGAAGGTCAGTATTTTGGAAAAGTTCAGGCTACAGATAATCTTTCAGATGATGGCTTTTTATTATTTAAGGGAGAAGATGGAGGTCTTTATGAACAGCGACAGCTTTCTAAAGTTGTAGATGGTCAGGAAATGCTCATTTTTGAAGAAGTCGAAAGTGGCAATGAATATGTAGGTGATGTAGTAGTATCACAGCATGGTCGAAGAATGGGTGATACTGAGATGGTAGAGTACACCGATGCTGAGGGTAATCGCAGATTAAAGAGAAGTATTACATATAACCCATTTGTAAAAACAAAACTTATGGGGGTACTTACAGGTTGCCTTATCAAGGCAAAAGACCCAGTTTATAGCAAGATTTACTACGATTATAAGGCTAGACTGGATAACTCACCTCGTTATGAAGGCTATACACCTGCTCATAAGAATATGATGGCACAGCGTTATATGATTAAGCAGTTCTTAAGAAATCTTCATACTGAATGGAGAAACTTAGAGGGACTTCCTATTTATGAGCCATATGAGGTGGAAAAACTTGGAAATAAACCTCATCATTTGAATGAGAGACAACATCAGTTAGCACAGAATTATAAGGCTAGTAAGTAAAGTTGTAATATAAGTTTAAATTAATAAAGTCTTAAAAAGGCTTAAGCAGTAAAATGTTTAAGCCTTTCAGTTTAATTTTATAAGGAGGTAAGTAAAATGAATTTAGTAACTAATGGTTTATGTCTTTTTAGTCATGTAGCTAGTAATTATGGAGTTATAGATTTAGATGATGGTGCGATAGATTGGGTATCTAAAGAAGATTTGATTAAGTACGCTAAAATGGTAAACATAGCTGGGGTAGATGTTGCATCTCATGTAATTAAACCAGTTTCTTGCAGACTTAATATGAATAAGTGTATTTGGACTTCAAATAATACTAATATTTTTGTCGCAGCTAAGTCTATCTTTTTCAACAAAGATTACAATAATGGGGAGTTGACTATAATAACTAATGACAATAAAAAATTCAAGGGTAAGGTTAAAACTGTTTGTATGCAGGGCGATACTTATCGTGCAGTTACTTTCTACGGGCATATCATTGTATTCTTTAGCACTGCACAGTTTGATACTCTGGTTGAAAGAGCTGTATAAATTTCTCAGTATTAACCAAATAATATGAGATTAAATTTAGGTCAATAACAAGTAAGAGTTTAAGTATATAATTTAACTCTGAAATTTATTGACCTATTTTTGTAAATTTTAAGTTAATTATGCTTATGTTGTGTTTATAAATAAATGTTGATAACTTGCATTCTTTCAGAGAAGTAGTTTAAGGTATCTTATTCTTATTAAATTGATTAAATTTTTAGCAGAGTTTCAATCCTTTAAGTTTAATCTGACACTAATATTATTTATGGAGGTTTTTCAATATGAAGAAATCTAGTTTATTATTTTGTAGTTCACTTTTAGTATTAAGTTTAACAGCTTGCTCGAATAACAAAATTCAGTCAACAGAGGATGTTGATGTAGGAGAGTCAATCTTATCTACAGAGATGCCTACAGAAAGTACTGAAAAAGTTACAGAAGAAGAGACTAAGCTTGATACAGCATTTACTCAAGAAAAGTCTGATAAGTTAGATAGTTATTTATCTAGTTATACCTATACTGAAGTTACACAGTCTATGGAGAATGGATATGAAGATGGAACAGCCTACACAAGAACATCTTATGATGTAAAAGCAGACACTTCTTCAGGGGTAGCTGATTACTCTGTTTCTCAGAGAACTGATAGCAATACTGGAGGAGCCAAAGAAGGTTCAGCTCATTATATCAGAAACTATAAAGAAGGTATTACTTACGAAAAAGATGATTCTGACAATTGGATTAAGAGTGAGGGTACTGTTAATATGATTAATTGGGGTCTTGAAGATTTCACAAGTGCTAAAGATGTTTTTGATTATGTTCTTAAGGACTATAAAACACCAGTAGATACTAAAGGTTATACTTCAGGTAATTATGAATATTACACAGTTGAGGAAGATGCTAATAAAGATATGGTCAGTGGACTTACTTATGATGAGTTAGGTAAACAAACTGTAGATTACATTTATTACACAAATGATGATGAATATTACCCAGTTTCAGTTATTACAAAGATAACTTATAAATATGAAGGTAATGATTATTATATTCAATCTACAATTCAGTTTGTGACATTTGATAATACATCTCTAAATATGCCAGAGGAGAATTAAATAATATGTATCAAAAACGATTCAAGGTAAAAATTAAATATAATGACATTGATGGGGTAGCTTACGAGACTTCATATAATTTATTTGCAGGAAATAAAGAAGATGCAATTAACATAGCCAGAGAAATGTTTTTCATGAATTTCGGAACATTTGAGGATATGAGTATTGAAGCCGAATATGATATACCTAGTCAGTCTGAACTTGAGCATGTAAATAGAGCTTTAATTGAGCAGTTTGGTATTATAAAGCAAAAGTTTTCTGAATTATCTTACAAGCAGTTTTTAGAGTCATTTCAGAATTTTGATGGTTATAATATGATATTAAATATAGATTCAGCAAGTTTCTATTTCAGATTCATGAATATTGAGTGCAAGGCTATTTACAGAAATGGTAGTACTTTTATTGATGAAACAGAAGTTTATTATCATGGGGTAGATAGATTATATATTATTACTGATAGACTTTGCACAGTCTTAATAGGTAATGGAAAGTAGGAATAATATGAAAGGTCTTTATAAGCAGTTATGTGATAAAACTAAAGATGTTAAAGGTTTATTACCAGTTGAACAATTAGTTACTAGAGCGGGTATAACATCTGAAGTAACTAATAAGTTAATATCTTTAGGATTTAATGTTCAAAACTTAGGTCAAAGAGGTCAGGCTATTTTATTTACAGCTTTGAATGACATCATAGCTGTTTATAAGGGTGATTCTTTTTATTTTGCTACATTAAGTGTAGATAAACTTAAAGAATTACTTCAGTACAATATGTTATTACCAAATGAAGGTTGCAAAGACCTTTCAGGGGTAGATAGACTTGTCAGAGCTAATACAATCGAAACTATTAATGCATATTTAGCTCAAGGTAAATATCATTTTATCAAGCTTAATATGTATGATAGATGTAAAACAAGTTGTAGCTTATTTACAGTTACTGGTATGAACCCATATCCAGATTTAATATCTGAAACAGTTTACAGCTTGTCTAATATAGCTAATTGGCACAATGAGTTATATAATGCTCTTGTTAAAGGTTGTTATAAACTCACATTAGTAGATGGTTCCGTACTTTGTCAGAATTATTTATCATCTACAATGAGTTTACCTACAAGTGGTATTCTTTTAACGAAAGACTTTAATAATAATCTTATAGAAGTTCCATTACATAAAATTAGAGATTATGAGCCTTATAATTTTGATGGTTTTGTAATGAAGCTATACAAAGGGGTAGTTTCCTACGATGGTTCACTTACAACTTTAAATAAGCAGTTACTTGAAAGATATTATGGAGAGAAACTTGTAAATTCTAAGCTTGAAAGTAAATCTGTAAGATATAGATATTGTCTTGAGGAATTGCTTTCTAGAGGTTATAAATTCTCACTTGCATACTATATAAACAAGTATCAGCTTGATATTTATGATGCAGATGATATTTATGATTTAGCAGATAAGTTGAAAACTTTGATTAAACGAGAAGATGATAAAGGTATTATAAACGCTAGAGTTTTAACCAGTGCAAGTCAAATCCTAGCAGGTCATAAATCTTATTACATGAAGATTAATCTCGATAAAATAGGTAATCACGAGGTTAAAGTAGTCGAGGATTTATCGAGTGTAATGCCAAAAGATTATGATTACTATGCTATCAGTCCTAGTCTTGGATACAATAAAATAACAGTTAGTGCTACTTCTGATAGTTTAGCTATGAAATATGGTGAGACTGAATTTGAAAGACAGTTTGGTAAAAATAGTAAATTTATTGGGGTAGTCACAGGAGGCAAGCTTATTAAGGGTGTTAAACCTTATAAAATGAGTATAGAGATTCAAAGAAAACTGTGTCAAAACATTATGTATGGCTATACAGCTAATTATGAAGGCTATAAGAAAGTATTATTACAGATACTAGCTGAAAATGAAATAAATACATATTCAGATGAAGCTATAAAGTTGATTTACATAAATGGTTTAGCTCGAAAATATAGGTATGGTCAGGATGTCAAATTGCTTGATGTAATTGACCATCTTATTCAATTTATGGAGTTATTAGGGGATACAGATGCTTTAAATAAAAAGTTATCTGAACTTGAAAGTAATATCGCTTATAAAAATTGTCAGAAAGAGTATCAAGGTATAGTAGATGCCCTACCTGAGCTTAAAGGTTTCAAGGTTGATGATACTCCAGATGGTAAATTTGTTATAACAAAGTGGGGTAGATATAAAGTAACAAAATCAGGTGTAGGTAAAACAGTTGAGTTATTGTACAATGAGAAAAGGTTAGGCAACAAGATTTTAAAATGATTTATGCGATTTTAGTTCTAAGTATTCTAGTTAATTCATATAATTATAATAGTAAACCAGTTACTTGGGATACTATTATAAATAAAGATGTTGATTTAGTAAATGGTTGGTTTTCAGTTGAGGCTTGTGACAAAATAATGTATGTTACTGAGAAAGTCAACATTCGTGTAAGTCCTAAAGTAGGTACTACTAAAATAGGATTTCTAAAGAAAAATGAAGCTATACAAGTAATCGGGATTTGTGATAATGGTTGGAGTAAGGTTTTATATAATGAGTCTACTGCATATATAAGCTCAAACTATTTAAGTCCTAATAAGGTAGCAGTAGCTAGTGACCAGAATAAAGTTTCTGAAGCAAAGAAGCCAGAACCAGCTAAGGCAGATGAAAAACCAGCAAAAGTATATCCAAGTTTTGTTGAGATTATTGGGGTATCCAATGATTATGTAGATAAAGTTTTAAATAACTATTATCGTATACCAGAGGTAGCAAGAAATAAATTTGAGGATTTTGGTGGTGTTTTATCTATCACAAATGAAAACTTAGGAGAAAAGTTTTATAATGATTCAAGCATGCATATAGTTGCAGTTACGAATTACAAGGGTACAAGTAAAGAGTGTAGCATCAATATAGGTACTAAAGATTCCACAGCAGTTTTACATGAAATGGGACATTTTATTGATTATGTATGTGGGTATTTATCAGATACAGAAGAGTATAAATCCATTTGGGGTAGTGAAGTTGAAGCTTTTAAGTCTTTTCATTATACAGCTGATGCAAATACAAATCAAGCAAATGAGTATTTCGCTGAAAGTTTTCAAGTATACATTGAAAGTCCAAGTGAATTACAAGAGAAATGTCCACAATCTTACGATTATATAGTTAATACACTCAATCATTTGTAAGGTTCTTTTTTATTATATGATTTGCGAATATTTTTATCAGCTTTATAAATAGAGCTAAATTTGAATAAAAGTCTAGTTTAGAGGTGTTAGTTTTGTATAGTGAGTATCAAGAGTATTTAAGACAATTGAATAATCGACTCAAACGTAGTGGTTTAAACTTACCTGTAAACTTTGACTGTGATAATAGTCACATTTATATGGAAGTTACAAAGTTTGAGCAGTTTCTATATTTCAATCATGTACTGCAGATAACTGATAGTGAATTCCAAATTCCAAGTTTATTTGATTTTCAGGATATTGGTGTGACTGAATTTTTACGAAATCAAATTTATGCTCAGTATGAAGCCGAGTGGAATCAAAAAATGCTAGAGTTAACTCAACAACCAGCAAATGCAGGGGTAGTCGATAAACCAGTATCAGTTATTCCACATCGAGAAATGGAATTATTCACTGAGTCACTTGGTTTAGTACATGAGGAAGAAAAAGAAGAGGAAAAGTCAAGTTTTATACAGTCTTTATGGCAGACTGCTGACGCTGAGGCATCTGATTTTGAATTTGATGATGACGAAGAGGAAGAAGAGGAAGAGGATTTCGAGGATTATAGTTCTGATGATGATGGGGATACTTTGGATTTCGATTCAGATGACGATGATGATGTTTTAGATTTTGGTTCTGATGATGAGGATGAAGAAGATGATTTAGACTTTGGCTCTGATGATGAAGATTCTGAAGATGATGATGACCTTTATGACTATTCAGATGACGATGAAACCTCAGATGAAGAGGATTCAGATAGTGATGAAGATGATTCCTTTGAAGATGATTATTATGATTATTCAGACGATTCTGAGGATAGTGAAGATGACTCTAACTCTCCTAGCGGTGATGAATTGGATTCTGCTGATGACGAATATGATGATTATGACTATTCAGATGACGAGGATGAAGATGAAGACAGCTTGAATGATTCTGCTGAAGACTCTGATGACTATGATGAGTATGGTGATTACTCTGAAGATGATGGTGATTCTGAGGCAAGTGATGATTCCGAAAATAATGAATATGATGTTGAAAATTCTTCGGAAGATTTTGACGATTATGACGAATACGGAGATGATGATATCGAGGAAGAAGATTCATCTGAAGATGATGAAGATGATGATGAATATGATGATTATGACTCAGATGAAGAAGATTATGATTCAGACGAAGAAGATTCCGATGACGAGGATTATGACTCTTATGGCGAAGAAGATGAGGAAGAAGATGATTATAGTTCTGACGAAGATGATGATGACTATGATGATTATGACTCAGAAGCCGAAGAGGAAGATGATGAGGATGAAGATTCGGATGATTATGATGATTATGACTCTGAAGATGATGAAGATGAAAATTCAGGTAAGAGTTTAGACGAGTATTTCGATGAGTACGATGACCAAAATTTCAGTTCAGAAGAAAATCTTCCATTTGGTGGTATATCTGCGGAAGAAATGGGTACACTAAGTACTAACCAAACTCCTAAAGCACCACCAGTTAATCCTTATGCAGTTTATGATAAACAGATTGAGGATTTAACAGAAAAGGTTAATGCAGGCATGTCAGCATTATTTAACAAGTTCAAAAATAAAGGTTAATTTATGGGGTAGCTCATATTAACAATACATTATTATTTTATTATATCTCAGGAGGTAGAGAAATGAGAACAAGCAAGGATATTGTAAGAATTGCAGATGGTATTTATGCAGAGGCAGTTAACAACATCAATAAGTTAGCTGAAGTAAGACAAGGGGTAGTTGCTAGTATTGCAGGAAAGCCAGCAGAGGAAGTTATTGGAACTGTAACAGACCTTATCGATGGTATTGAGACAGGTGTTAAAGCTCCTAACGTAGATGGTGTTAAGCTTCCAGCTTACCTTTCTAAGGTTACTTATGAAGCAGATGGTTCTTCAGAGGTTACTATCACAGTTAGAACAAAGCTTAAGAGTGCTTACAAGTACAGAAAAGATGCTGTTGTTGCTTTAGATGAGGATTTCATCACAAATGCAGGTAAAGTTTACATCGATGCATTATTTGATATGTTCCACATCAATGAGGCTATGGAGAACATCGAAGCTCTTAACGCTAAGGTTGCAGGAATTATCGCTGAGAACGAGATTCCTTATTCTTTCAGTTTTGTAGTTGATGCTAATTCTTCTGCAACTGTTCTTTCAGTTAACGATAACGAGGTTGTATTCAATGCATCTATTACAAGAGCTCAGGATATTGCATCTTTAGCTATTTTCAGAGATGGTAGCGAGTACAATAACCTTATTCGTCAGGAGGCTACTAATAACCTTGTAGCAGCTCTGAAATCTATTCAGACGCCAGTACAGCTTATTAAGGGTAATGTTGCTCTTATTAAGGAAGTTACAGGGGTATCTACAAAGAAGAGAGCGTCTAAGTTGATTCGTGATTCTTACCACAGACAGGCTAAATTCTTAGGCAAGGTTAAGACAGGTGTTGGTTACTTCGATGAGACTGTTAAGATTAACGGTGAGGATGTTGAAGTATTCGCTCTTGTGTCTAAGGCAGAGGATGGAACTATTGCATTAGTTCTTAGCCCATTCGATGTTAAGACTCTTTATAAAGTAGATTACGATGTAGTTGAGGCTGTAAAGGCACAGCTCACAGAGTAATTGAAAGAAAGGTGGGATAAAATATGAGTAGTCCTACTGATAACTGGGATGACTGGGGAGATGATACATCTTTTCAGCCATCTACTGAAAATACTCAACAGTCAGGTGATGATTGGGGAGACTGGGGAGATTCAAGTGAGCAATCTCAGCCAGAAAGTAGCTCAAGTGATTGGGATGATTGGAATTCAGGTAATCAACAAGCTGATACTCAGCAAAGTAGTAATGACGATTGGAATAATTGGGGTAGCTCAACAGACCAGAATCAATCAGGTAGTAACTTTATCGATGATTCACAGGATGTAAATCAGAGTTGGTCTAGTCAACCACAAGATTATCAGACACAGTCACCTACTGAATCACCTATTCAAACACATTTTAGTACAAAGACTATTGCAATTATTGTAGCTGTTGTTATTTTAGGTATAGCTTTATTATTGATGGGAATTGATAAATTTCATATCACTAAGAAGCCTGCGGATACCAATACAAATACAACTACTTCTACAGTTCAGCAACAGCAACAAGATGATGCTAATACCCAGCAGAATAGTAATACTCAAGGCAATAATACTCAGAGTGATAATACTCAGGGTAATAATGCTCAGGAGAATACATCAGGGGGTAGTTTGAATAGTGCTACTTTAGTTGAAATTCCTAGTTCAGCTTCAATGACATATTCAAATGATACACTTAAGGCAAACGGTAAAGTTACTGATAAGAAGAAATATGTTCAGGGCAAACAAATTGTTTATTGTGTTGAAATTACAATAGCAGTTGGAAGTTCTTCAGAAACAGTTAATTATTACTGTACATCAGCTACTTTCAATCAGGTCGGCAAAGGTGATATCTTGATTGTGAATTATGTTCAGGTAGATGATAGTTATATCTCCATAACCAATGTAGAAAAATAAAGTTTAATACCACAGGTCGAAAGATTTGTGGTATTTTTTATGATATTTTTTTAAAATATATGATTTACTATTGACTTTTATT
>OLJB01000402.1_pt1 | contig 27333 bp, 18 predicted proteins | sample 1601391 | NCBI WGS metagenome assembly OLJB01 (sample SAMN01915215, study PRJEB22387) | human gut metagenome | isolation source: stool | host: Homo sapiens | place: USA | reverse complement strand
AAGGTCAAGCCGCGTAAACCCGCATGAAATCAGACTTTTCTCTGGTTGTCCATATTATTTCACACTCCCCATGAATGGTAACGACAACACGCTTCCCAAACAATTTCGGAAGCCAACAGAAAAAGGCAGGGCCTTCTGCATGGATATGCACCACATCGTATTTTCCAAATGCACTATAAAGTGCCGCAAATGCGGAGGAGCTGACCGCAGCAAGTCCGCGCCGTTCAATAGTCGGAACAGACTTCTGACGGATTCCTTCGTACTCCGTTTTACCAGCATCGTCATATTCTGCACCACTCACATGATGGCCTGCTCTGTTGTAGCAGGTCACGTCACAACCATTCTGTGCCATTCGGGTGCAGAGCTCTTTGACAACGATCTCTACTCCGCCTTCTCTCGATAATCGCTTCTGTCCGAACATCGCAATCGCAAGTTTCTTGCTCATAAATCTTTCCCACAATTCCACTCAATTTCTTCATTAACATCTCGGCCAACACAAATAGCGGATAGGCTTGCTCACCTGTCCGCTGGCTGTCACCCCACCCTCTTGGTCGAAATTTCTTTCTGGATGGCATTGTTGCCTCCCAAAAAGATCAGTCGTTCATTCTTCGGGTAAGAAAATATGAGCTTCGGGTCGCGGAGCCTTTCATTCTCTGCCGTACCCTTGTCCCTATTATGACAGCCGCGTATTATTTCACACTCCCCATAGCCGAAGGACGGATTGTTATAGTGGCTGCCAATACGAGGATCGAGGCAAACACCATCAATAATCTGCTGAGTGTTCAGGCCCTTGCTCTCTGCATAGGTGTCCAGCTCGTTGAAATAGGCCACGCGCAGGGCCAGATATGTATTGGCGAACAGTTTTACCGCCTCTGCCTCGGTGAAGCCCATAAACAGAGTGTCAATATTCTCCTTGATAGCGCCTTCCTGCAGCAGACCAGCAAACTCATGTGCAGCCTCTACCAATCGCTCATCACTTAAATCAGTGCCAACGATGATACGAGAAGGATAAAGATTGTCGTACAGTGCTTTGCTTTCTCTTAAAAATTCCGGGCTGAAGATGATGTTCTTGCTGTTGAACTTCTCACGAACAGATGATGTGTAGCCCACAGGGATCGTGGACTTGATGACCATGATGGCATCCGGGTTGTACTCCATGACCAGCTTGATCACAGCCTCGACTGCGCTCGTGTCGAAGTGCTGCGTGTGGCTGTCGTAGTTCGTAGGGGCCGCTATAACAACAAAGTCCGCATCAGAGTATGCAGCCTTTGCATCCAGAGTTGCGGTCAGGTTCAATTCTTTTTCTGCGAGATACTTCTCGATATAGTCATCCTGAATCGGAGACTTACGGTTGTTGATCATCTCAACCTTCTCCGGAACGATATCAACTGCAGTCACCTGGTGATGCTGAGAAAGCAATGTGGCAATTGACAAACCAACATAACCCCCTGATGTCAAGATAGGGACAAAAAAATTCTCAAAAAAAGCAAAAAAAATAAGCCCCACAAGGCTTTTCTGACAATTCTTTGAATCATCAGGGCCTTGTAGGGCTATCCGTTATCTTATGCTATTTTATTTTCACACTGCCTGTAATGGGGTGTTCTCCATTGTTTCCTTAAACTGCTCAACTGTCATCTTTGCTTTTGCCGCAGCACGCTCCAGCGGTAAATCACCCTCTCGAACAAGCTGAACCAGCATCCGAATCTCGCCAATTCCGATGCCTTCGATTCTGCCTTCCTGACGGCCTTCTTCACGGCCTTCGGCTCTTACGCCTTGACTAAGATTGCACACTTCAAGCACCTCTCTTTCCAGTTCTTCGCTCATTGCAACGCCAAACTCTTCTTCCAGAATCTTCTTTTTCTCCGAACCTGATCTTGTGGAAGATAACAGCACTTCCATAAATTTCAGGATTCCCTTATGATTCTCCGTCCCTGGCTTGCCTAAACAAATCATTACGACACTCATCAAATCGTAGTTTTCGGTTTCTTCCTGCGCTTCTCCAATCAACTGTTCGGGTTTGATGGAGTACCGGGTAAGCGTATTTTCAAAACCATCTGACGGCTGAGTACAAATCCAGATGGAGTAGACCTTACGAATCTTCCCATATTCAGATTTTGTAAAAATCGGACCGTGCTGTGCAGAAATCATTCTGCTACAATAATAGATTGCCCGTTTCGTCAATGGGTATCCCGGCTTGAATTTTGTCTGTGCTTCCACATTGATAATCAGACGAATGACTTCTTCCTGTTCTGCACTGTCCGCAGATTTCGGTGCGATTGCGTCAAAGCGAACATCGTAGAACAATGTTCCCTCGGTCAGCGTAGAGTCCTCGTTGTTACTACCCTTGATTACATCTGTTGACTTTTTGGGTCTGTTCGTATCATCGACATGAACACCAACGGAGCCAACCTCCGGGGTTCCCTCGATGTATTTCTCAACAATATCATCTACGGTGCAATCGCTGTATTCATTCACACAGCCTTTCATGATCTGTGCCAGAATCTGTTTGTTTGCCAACAGCTTTTTCGCTGTTCTGTCATACCTCGAATCATACTCTGTCTGATCTATCGTGTGGGCAAGCTGATTTTCCACCGTGCCTTGTTTTTCCATCGGCATTCACTTCCTCGCAGTAGATTCAACAAGAGCGTAAACTCTCCTATCGTACTTCCATCTTACCATAATTCACCGCCCATATCAAGCAACCAACTGTAAACTTTCCTTGCACGGAGTTGTCCATATTATTGCATTCTTCGCCACTGTTATATCATAGGCAACTAATTATTTCAGAACCCACTAATGTGAGATTCACATTTCAGTCAGTACTCTCCCGTTTTCTATCTGCATCGCATCCGTTATCTTAAACGAAACAAGTCGCTGCTGTGGAAAAGCTCTTCCGATCAGCCGATAGGACATTTTCTTGTCCCACCCAGAATCCCCGTAAATCATGCGAACCAATGCCATACACTTGATTTCGCCGCTATTAGATTCGTCTGGTTTTCCCACACGATGCGCTCCTGATTCTTCTGCTCCACACGCCTGTACAGCTATCTGTTTCATTTTACGATTATACAGAAACCGATAGTGTGACGGCCATTCTAACGCTTCCAGCGTTTTTCTGAAGACCGTGATTCGTCCCTCTTCCTCGCAGAAACTCATGCCAAGTCCTGCCTGTTGCTCCGTTTTCTGTTCTGTTTTTTGCATATTGCTCACCTCCCACAAATGGACAGACCCTCCCCTTGTACAACCTGTCAATTAGTCCTTTCCAGCTTCAGGAGCAATCTTTCCTGTCAGAATCCCCATTGACACATACCCATCCATTTGCTTGACTTCAGATTCTTTCCGGTGTTCTTCCACAGGCACACCAAAAGTTCCCACAATATCATCCAGGTAAAATCCCTTTCGGCTGTTCACAGGTTTTGTTGACGCAGCATTATCCTGCGAATCGACTGCGTTCTTTTTTCTCTGTCCTTCATGAAAAATTTCTGGCACAAGCAGATCAAAAACATACAGAGTTTCACCCTCAAAGGTAATCCTGTACCCCAGCATTTTATATCGGCACTCGCTGTCCCATCCCATTTTCTGATAAACTAAAGTCGCAAATGGCTTGCAGGACATCTTCCGGCTTTTGCGCTTATCCGGTTTTGCCACGCACCAACGCAGAGCGTCCTTGTCATTTTCATCACACCCACGAACAACGATACGCTTCAAATCATTGTTGAACATGACATGAACGTAGACCACATCCTCCAGCCCTGTGATACAGGCTGTATTGAATGTGATACTATCTTTACGAATCACGATTGCCGGGTCACGCAGATGGGCAAACAATTCCTTTCGCACGACCTGGTAGCCATCATACGAAAAGGCACTTTCCAGTTCTTCCGCCCGTGCGTCTCTATCATCCTGCACAATCTGCTTCTCTGGCGGCATGATTGTTGTGTTTTCTTCATTCATCTATAATCAGTCCATCCTTCCATTATCTTCTCCGCTTCACGGAGCAACTCATTTAGACTTTCTGCCGTAAATATGTTCATTTCCTCTATCTCCGTCGCAGGACGAAATACATCCCAGTTTCCGGCATAATGCTCCTGCCGTAAGATACCCACCTGTGCTATACTTGTAATCGGCTGTCCAAATGTTCCAGCCCACTCTGGTGGAAAAATGTAAATCTTCTTTTTGACCGTTTCGCCCTCATCTTCTTCGGTGTTTTCCTTTGGAGGCAGAACGATTTCTTCCACCTTAATCATTTCAGGCTCATCAAATGCGAACAGCATCATTTTGTTATCGCCCTGCTCCAAAAACTGGCCACGGAACCGATAACGCAAATCCTCATCCCATTCCATAATGTCAAATAAAGTCTTTGCAAGTCCACGACAGCCCAAAGTGCTTGCACACCAACGTCCCTCTTTCAGTCTGCCCCAACGGATCGCGTTTGGATTATTCTTGTCACAGGGGCGAATGGCAATGCAGCGTTCAACAGAATTTAGCAGCAGCTCCACATATTCAACATTTTCAAACTTTTTCAAGCAAGCGGTGTTAAAGCGCAATCGTCCATTAGAAATCGTCATAGCCGGATTCTGCATAGTAGAAAAATACTGTACCCTGACTATTTCATAGCCCGTCAGATCAAGACGCTTTTTCACATCCGCAGTAACAGTGACATCCGGTTCTTTCATCACGCTTTCAGAGGCTTCCCTGTATTCTTCTGCCGAAAAACCTGTCCAATCCTTATCAAAAGGCACATATCCTCGCAAAATCCCATCTTCAACCACGCTCAACACGGGCAAGGGTCTGTTTTTCTTTGAATAATTGCGGGATGCCCGCAGATGATTGGCTGCATTAAAAACTTCTCTGGAAACAATGGCTTCATGGTGATTCTTCTGCCTGTACTGTGTCCGATCATTGTTGTTTTTCTTTGATTTATGCGTCAAAAAGTTCGGTGTAAAGGTCTTTCTTGCCAGTACATCACCACAATGGCGCTCATTTGCCAGAACACCTGCAAGTGTACCGGGATTCCACTCCACACGTCCCAACTTCGTCTTACGGCTATACTCCATCAAAAGAGTTGCAATCTCCGTAAGCGAATATCCATTCAGGTACAGGTAGTAAATCACCTTTACCGTCTGTGCTTCCTCCGGGTTAATTACAAGGTTGCCTTCCTCGTCTTTATCGTATCCAAGCAATGCAGGGGTCAGGAACAGGCCACGGCTGAACCGCCGATCAATCGACCAGTTCATAATGATAGATTTGGAATGCGATTCTTCCTCTGCCACAGATGCCAGAATCGTCAGAATCATGCGTCCATTGCTGTCCAGCGTATAGATATTATCTGCTTCAAATTTCACACCCACAGGCGGATTCAGATTTTTCAGAAGTTCAATCACAGAAAGGCAGTCAACGATATTTCGAGCAAAACGGGCAATGGATTTTGTAAGAACAAGGTCAATCTTGCCTGCCTTGCAGTCCTCAATCAACTGCTGCATCCCTTTTCGGTGTTCCAGAGATGTGCCGCTGATGCCCTCATCCGCATAGATTCCAACAAATACCCATCCCGGCTGTGCCTGAATATAATCCGTATAATAGTTTTTCTGAAGTTCATACGAAGAAGTCTGTTCATCATTATCCGTGGAAACACGGATATATGCTGCCACACGCCGAATCACAGAACTTGTTTCCAAATCCTCTATGATTTTGGCGGGAATGACTTCCAATTCCGATATATCTACGCCCTTATAGCGGTCTCTGATTTTTTGCTTACGGTCTACTGCTTCTACTTCACCGGTAATCATGTGCTTTTCCTCATTCTCCCGTATGGATGCTCCAATACCACTGTCGCATCTTCCGATAACTTCGGATACCGAGTTCTTTCTTCGTATTTTCTGCGGTTCTGCGGCTGATTCCTTCATCTTTCATCCGCATATAGATTTCTCTTGCTCTCATATCGCCATCAGAAAGCAACTTTTTTATCAGATATGCTGCCTTTTCTGTTTTTGACTCAAATTCCGGCACTTTCGGTTGTTCCGATGAAACGAATGTGCTCTTGCACTCCAACCATTGAAAACCCATCTCCGCTGTTATAGAAAACCGAATTTCTCCATCAGACGGAGCCAAACTGTTTTTTATCTGCCGAACAATACGAATATCTGTATCTTTCTGGTCACGCTCCACCTGCAAAACACTTCGCGCAGCAGCAACCACATCTATGCTGCCAAGGCTTCGGTACAAACCTTTCGTTCCCTCTTTCTTATTGAGATGACCAATCAGCACAATGGCACAATCATATACTGAAGCCCACATTCCGAGACGCTGCATCAGTTTTCTGGCTCTCCCTGCAATCTGGAGGTCAGAATCACTTCCTAAATACGCCTGAATCGGGTCTATAACTACAAGCCGTGGGCGAAATTCAATGATTGCCTGACGGATACGCTCATCATCCAGTGTTAGACCACTGTATGTTTCTTCATTGATAAAAGCTACTTTTCTACAATCTGCGCCACATCTTTCCAGTCTGGGTTTAATGGTATCTGATACTCCATCTTCCGAACACTGGTAGATAACCCTCTGCGGCGTCCCAACAGGCTTTCCATCCGGTGTTTTCCCACCCTTAGAAAGTTCCGCAATCAGATTCATCATCATGGTTGACTTTCCATCGCCGGGATCGCCTTGTAGCAATGTTATCTTTCCCACTGCAATGAATGGATACCACAACCAGTGAACAGAAGTTGCCTGCACATCACTATATAATGTAAGAATTCTTTTTTCTACCTTGTCCGCCATCGTCTTTCCTTCCTATTTGCAGTCTTTTCCTACCTCTATTATAAAGCATTCGTTGCGTTTTGACTGCTACCCATCAGGTAGCATGAGTTGCCTTTTGCTACCCAGTAGGTAGCAAAACAGCCTAAGACCACAGAGCAGCTAGCAGTGTGTCCCTTTGCGGTCTTAGAACCTTTGATATAGAGTTGCTCTGCCTACCATCATGCGAGATAATTGTACTGCCTTATGCGGGGAATCATAAGGAGAAAAGCACATGGCTACTGATTATAAAGCTTTGGGCAAGCGCATTTCAAATGCCCGAAAACAAGCTGGTATCACGCAAGAGGCCCTTGGAGAGCAGCTTAACATGACACGAAAACATATTAGCGTAATCGAATCCGCTATCAAACGCCCAAGTCTTGATGCACTGGTTGATATTGCCAATGCTCTTGACGTATCGACTGATGATTTGCTGGTAGATAGTTTGATGCACTCGACTTCAACCTCAAATTCCGAAATTCACCGTCTTCTCTTGGACTGCAATGAAATCGAACAGGAAATTCTCACTCGGATGGTAAGAGAGATGAAAGCCATACTGTACGGTTTGGGAATCTGATTTTGTAGCCCGCTGATCATATAACAAAAAAGCCCGCATAAGACACAGCTGCACTTCGGATTACACCGGGGTGCTGTCTGTGGCTTATGCGGTCAAAGTCATTCCTACGGAATGAAATGCCCGCCTGATCGAGAAGATTTACGAATCCTCTCAACCAGACGGGCATTCTTTTTGCTCACCTTGCTGTTTCTATGCAGTTATGCGCCATACTTTTCCAATGCTCTCCGAATCACATCCTCACAGTTAAACTCAACCTTCATCGTCTGATCGTCATACAGATAAACCATGCTGACAAAAGCATCTACACATTCCTTGGTCAGACCGCCTATGTATGTTTTTTGACTTGCCTGCTTTGTCAGGTTGCGGATTTCTTCATCCAGTTCATCGGCACACTCCTGTTCTTCCTTTTCTGTCCGTATGCTATCCTGCAATGCAGCCAGTTTTTCCGAAAGGGTCTTTTTCTTTTCTATGTACACATCTCGCCGTAGCACACCGTCTGCATACGATTCATATAGTTTGATTTGCTCTACCCGAATGGCTTCTGCTTGCTTTTCCAAGTCCTCAATGTCCACGCAGCGCACCGTGATAGACTGCTTTTCCTGCATTCCCTGATTTACCACATCCAGCGCATAGAATACTGTTTTTATCGCACGAGCCACTTTTGCATTCACCGAATATTCTCTGTAATAGCCGCCGTAGCATTTAGAGAACTTTCCGGCTGACCGTTTATAGCCGCAATAGAAAACCATTTCCCCATATTGCCTTTCGTGGCGAAGCTGCCGATTACAGTTTCCGCAGCAGATTTTTCCTTTTAACGCAAAATCATCATCCACCTTATATTGAATTGGAGTTACGTTACGGATTGCTTTCTGTGCCTGGTAGTATTCATCTTTTGTCACGATGGCCTCATGAGCGTTTTCTGCGATGATCCACTTATCCTCCGGGAGCGTCCGAACAGAGGTAGTATTCACATCAATTTTCTTTCTTCTCCCCATAACCAACGCACCAGTGTATTCATACCGTCTAAGGATTCTCCACACGATTGCCGCGTTCCATAACATTTCACTGTCCGGGGCAATAATAGGATTGCTGCCCATCAGCAGATTCTTTCGTTTCGCATACAATCCCGGCGTAGGAAGATTTAATTCGTTCATGCCGTAGGCGATCTGCGTTGTATTGCGGCCGGACAATGCTAATTCAAATACTTTTTTCACGCAGGGTGCTGCCTCCGGGTCAATCTCCCACCGCTGCCCACCTTTCTTGTTCCACACATATCCAAAAGGGACATTCGTGCAGGTGGCTTTCCCGTTCTTCCAGTTCGTTTCCAGAGCAGCCCGAATCTTTTTCGCAATATCCCGGCTATACATATTATTCACCAGATTGCTGACCGCCACTTCGATTCCCGGTGTTCCGTTGTTCAGTTTCATGCTGTCAAAGGAATTATTCACAGCAATAAACCGAACTCCCATCAACGGAAAAACCTGTTCAATGTAATCGCCAACACCGATATAGTCACGACCAAGGCGGGATAAATCCTTTACCATGATGACTTTTATATCGCCCTGCTTCAAATCCACGATCATTTTCTGAAAAGCCGGACGATTAAAATTTGTTCCAGTATAGCCATCATCTACATATTCTACAATCTCGCCAAACAAATCTTCCTGCTTCCCAATGTAATCGTGGAGCAGCATCCGTTGGTTCTCAATGCTGTTACTTTCATCCTTGCTGCCTTTTTTCAAATCTCCGTCTGCCAATGATAAGCGGAGATAGATTGCAATTTTATCATTCATTCTGAACCTCCGACATGATTGCAAGCACTTCCTGATAGGGGTCGCTACACTTAAATTCGACCTCCACAGAATTGTCCATTCCTACATAGATTCTCTTGATAAGTTCATGCACCAGTTCTTCATCAAATTCATTTTGATTCAGAATCCCGCGCATCCGCTCCATCTGCGCATCGCAGATTTTGATTCTTTTTTCCAGTTCCAATGCACGTTGACGCTGCTTTTGCAGTTCATGTTCCAACCGCTGCTTTTCTGCTATGTAGTGTTCCTTTAGCTGACTGTATTCATCTTCGTCCAGAATTTCAGCTTTATAGTCCTCATATAAGCGCAACCGCCGTTCTTCAGCTTCCTGAATCCGAAACAGGATAGAGTTTTCTTTCATTTTGATGGAACGAGCCGAATCCAGATTGCTGCTGCGCATCATGTCTTTTACCAGCTTTTCTTCTTCACACATGGTAGACACCAGATGATGAATCTGATCCATCGCCACCATCATCAGCATTTTCTCCGGCACCGCATGATAGGCGCAGGGAGTCGTGTTCTTCTTTCTTTTGCAAATGAACACTCCATAGTGCGTTTCTTTCACCGTACCATGCACTCTCCGTTCAAACGTCATGTTGCGTCTGCAACAGCCACAGTAAACCATTCCTGAGAGATGGTTATAACACTTTTCTCTGGTTGCCTTGGAACGAGCCATCGCCATTTCCCGTTTTTCCTTATTCTGTTCCCGCCGTGCCTGCACTTTTTCAAAATCCGATTTCAGAATGATTGCTTCATGCGCGTTTTCAACAATATGCCATTCCTTCTTTTCCACTGGATGGAGGCCAATCCCTTTGTATGATGCAGTTTGCGTTTTTCCAGATACCAGTTCTCCAATATAGGCACTGCTGTTTAAAATACGAAGAACCGTACTGGGGTGCCATTTATTATAGGTAGGGTCATCTCCCTCATGTAATTTGCGATTCAGCCGTTCGTTCGGCCTTGCTACTTCTAAAAATTCCAACCTGCGGGCAATTTCGTTTGTACTCACTCCTGCAAGATACCATTGATAGATCAGTTTGACCCACTTCGCATCCTCAGTCGCTTCAAGCTTATTTCCCTGTTGGTTCAACTGATAGCCATACGGTGTACACCACGATGTAGGGATTCCCTTCTCGCGGCGCATCTGGTAACTAAGGCTGATTTTCTTTGAAATGTCCTTCGCGTACAAGCTGTTTACCATGTTCTTGATGGGAACCGCAAGACTATCCACATCCGACTGCCGGATGTTGTCAAAATCATCGTTGATGGCGATAAAACGAACATGGAGCATCGGGAAAATAGTTTCCAGATAGCTTCCCGTTTCGATATAGTCACGACCAAATCGAGATAAGTCCTTCACTACGATGCACTGAATTTTGCCTGTCCGTATATCCTGCATCATACGCTCAAATTCTGGTCGGTCAAAACGTGTTCCCGTAAAACCATTGTCTGCATAGGTATCGGTCAGCGTCAGTTCCGGGTTTTCCCTGATATAATTATGAATTTGCAAAATCTGTGTGTGCAGGGAATCTTCTGTTTCATGCCCGCCGTTCTCAACCGACAGCCGCGCATACGCTGCCGTGCGCAGAAGTTCTTTTTCGTTTTGCTGTACGGCCTCCTGCACAGCAGCCTGCGGCATCATATTCTTTCTACTCTTTCTTGCCATTACAATCTTCCTCTCCGTTGTTCAGCCATTCTTCCGGGAAGAATCTCTTCCACTCACTTTCTTGTAGGATCACTTCTACCTGTTCAAAATCTACGATCCATACATGGTCAAGCCATTCTTTAAGATGTGTGCGCTCCAATTTTTCAGGAATTGAAATCGCTCGGAACTTCATCAACCAGGGATTTCCATGGCTAAATGCTTTTTCTATGTCATTAACAGCCAGCATTACTTTTTTAAAAGCCGCTTCCTGCTTCTGGACCGCCACCTGATACTGATGTTCATACTCCTCTACCTGTTCTAGTAAAATTGATCCATGCTCGTATTGCCGATAAACTGCTGTTCGTTCATCGTCCTTGGCCATCAAGTGCGCAACGATCTCATTTGCTCTTTTTCTGTACTGCAACAGTCCAGCATCCATGCACTGCTTGACTTTCTCAGGATTCAAGTCCAGCACCCTATCAATATGCGCAGCTTGCATTTTTTCTTTTTCCAAAGCTGAAAGAATCTCTCGAAAGATTTTCTCGCTTTCGATGAAAGGGGCTTTTCCAGAGAAGCATCTATACCCCTTGTCAAACGAATAGATTTGCTGGCTTTCATCTTCTGATGTTCTGCACAGCAGACCTTTTCCACTTTCCTTGTCATAGATTTTTTTGAAGAGCAGATTTGGTTTTTTTCGAGCCTTTTTTCTCGAAGGCAACCTCGTAGATTCCAACTTTTTCTGAGCTTTCTGAAATTCCGTCTTTGAAACAATCGCCGGAACCTCCAATTCTCGCTTTGCCTTTGCCAGTGTCAGCGTACACTTTCCGATATAGAGTGGATTTTTCAAAATCGAGCGAATTGTTGAATCCTGCCACTTATTTTTTGTTCTTGATCTTTTTTTCTTTGCCATCTGGACTTGCGGTGTTTGAACGCCCTGTACATCCAATGCTCTTGCGATTTCCGGGATTTTCATATCTTCCAGATACATCTGAAAAATCAGCTTTACAACCTGTGCGCTTTCAGGATTAAGAACAAGGCTTCTGCGATCTTCCGACAGCGCATAACCATATTTAGCCTGTCGATGGGTCAATGTACCTTCTTCAAAGTGATTCTGGCGATTGGTAATAAATTCCGAACGAATCTTATCAATGGTCTTTCCATTGAAATACTCTGCAACCTCTTCGGCAGTTTTGTCTATGCTGCAAAAGTCATCTTCCACAACTGCAAATTGGATACCAAGCGGATAGAACGTCCTCTGCAGTGCTTCAATGGCAAACGGAAGGGTTCTTCCACAGCGGAAGATAGAATCCACAACAACTGCATCAAATTTCCGAGCCATCCCATCCTGTACCAATTTGTCAAAGCCCTCCGTGGCTTCTGCTGTTCTCCTGCGGTCACTGTATTTTTCGGATACGCTGCACCCGCACTTTTTTAGATACCGTGCAATGCGCTCATTCTGTTCCGCAATCGTATTGGATGGATTTTCTTCTCCGATCCTGCTGGAAATCGACCTTGTATAACTGACCCATTTCATTCCTCTGCCACCTCATTTCCATGATGTGCTTGATATTCCATAAATTTTTCTGTGATACTGTGCAGTTCATCCTCGAAGCAGAAATGAATTTCAATCTCTGTTTTGCTATGAACATCTATGTGGTCGATCAGTTCCACCACGACCCTGCGTTCGAGCGTTTTGATATGTTCGTACTGCTTAAATTCTTCCAACCAAGTAGGAAGCAGTGTGTCGTGCTTTAATGCCTCCTGCTTCTTTTCGCGGATTTCCTGAATCTTATCCTGTGCCTCTTTTATCTTCTGCGCAAAGCGAGTATTCATTTCTCCGTACTCTTCCCGACTGACAACATCATCGCATAAGTCCTGATACAGACGGATTTTTAAATTACTGTACCGTTCTAATTCAGCTTCCAGTGCAGTGATCTGGCTGTCCAGAATCTTTATGCCAATCTGTTCGCCGCTTGCCAACTCTGCATTGGAGAGTACCTTTTCCGCTTCTACAAGAAGTGTCACTTGATGCCGGATCGCAGCCAGAACACTTTCCGTCAACTTCTCACTGTTTATCATGTGCGGTGTGCAGCCGCCGCCATTCTTATAGGTAGAGCAGTGATAGTATTGATACTTCTTCCCGTTTTTCGTCACCGTGCGGCGAATCATATTCTGCCCGCAGTCTGCACAGCGCAGAAAACCTGATAATGGATAAACTGTTGTCTGCGATGGTGCGGTACGAGTGTCCAGTTCCAACAACTGTTGTACTTGCTGGAACTCGCCTTTGCTGATAATGGCATCATGCGCATCTTCCACCCGAATCCAGTTTTCACTTCCAACATCATGGCTCTTTTTTACTTTGTAATTGATTTTCCTGCGTTTACCCTGAATCAATGTTCCCGTATAGGATTCATTTTTCAAAATACGATTGACGGAAACCACTGTCCACTTCTGATTCAGCCCAGCCTGAAAACCGCAGGTATAGTTGAATCCATTGGCTCTCTTATACTCGTTTGGCGGCAGGACACCCAGTTCGTTCAAGTGACTGGCAATGCGCTGTGAACTCATTCCGTTCAATTTCTGCTTGAATATTTCCTGCACAATGCCCGCAGCGTATTCATCTATAATCAGATGATTCTTGTCTTTCGGGTCTTTCTGATACCCGTATCCTGCAAAGCTGCCAATGAACTGACCTTCTTTCCGTTTCACATCCAAGTGACTTCTGACACGCATCGAAATGTCACGGCAATAGGTATCGTTGATAAGATTGTTGAACGGAATCAGGATACGTCCCTTATCATCGTTTTCTTCCGCACTGTCATAATGATCGTTGATGGCGATAAAGCGCACACCCATGAATGGAAAGATTCGTTCCAGATAACGACCCGTTTCAATGTAGTTTCTGCCGAAACGAGATAAATCCTTGACGATGATGCAGTTGACATTCCTTTTCTCAATGTCCTGCATCATCCGCTTAAAATCCGGGCGTTCAAAATTTGTGCCGCTGTAACCATCGTCCACATACTCATCGAACTTGTGCAATTCCGGGTGCTTCCCCATGTAATCGTTCAGCAACGCTCTCTGATTTTTTATGCTGTTGCTCTCCTGCTGGTCGCCATCCGAACGCGACAAACGAAGATATGTGGCGCAGTTGTATTTTTCATTTCCCTGAAAAAACATAAAAAGCCGATAACCTCCTAATCTATTTGTCGTTCAGACAATAAACCAAGAAATTATCGGCTTTATCAGCATATTCTGTTTTGACCCAAAGCCATTATCTCATATTTCACGGTTTATGTCAACGCTTTAATGTGCTAAAGTGCAAATTTTCTTCTGCTTTCTTCTTTTTTCATTTCCGGTGTGTCCTTGCACATTTTTTCAGCGTGTCCTCCAATCGGTTCTCTCCGGCAAAACTGATTTTTACGACCATTCCCCGGTCAAGATAGCAGTAAGGGTTCTTGATCTGCGAAATGAAATCGACCATCCGCTCCCGCTGCGACAAGTCTTTTCTAATTTCCACTTCGTTGATGTCTACCAGTTCCTTGCGGTTCACATTACGGAGATCGGTCTGTGCCATCTGGCGCAGGCTTTCCATGGTGTGATAGGTTCGTGCAGTTGTTTCGGTCATTCACTCATTCCTTTCTGTTTTTGGGGTGGTGTGTCAGCCTCTTTCACTTATAGAATTGGAGAAAGGCCATTTCGCAAGGTATTTCAAAAATTTTTTGTCTTTTTTCAAAAACACCTTGCGAAACACGCTCTGCCCGATTCTAAAGATAGAAGAACCCGAAAAATGCGTAAGGCAACGGCTTCACCGTAAGTAGGGCAAGATTCGCCTGGAGTAACTCAAAATTCACTTTCGTGATTTTTCGTTACCGGCAATCTTGATAGGGATTCCGCTTCCCCATTCCCTCGGTACGCACAAAATCTCTGATTTTGGCTATCTGGCTTCCACTAAAGTGGTCGCAGCCGACCGCCTACGGCTTGTCGGGATTTGCTTCGCGAATAAATTTGAAGGGAGTTTCTATCTATGGGCAGAAGAAAAAAGTGCGAGCAGATAAAAAGAACAAATAACGTAATGGTACGTTTTACGGATGCCGAGTACGCTTCTATTTCCATTTCTGCTGAACAGGCAGGCTATCCGGTTGCCGTTTATGTCAGGAAGAGTGCGCTGAACGAACGCATCGAAGTCCACTACAACATCACTGCAGAACTTCCCGAACTTCAAAAACTGATTGCTGAGTATTCTGCCATCGGCAACAACCTAAATCAGATTGCCCAATACTTCCACTCTGGCGGTTTCTATTCCAAGTCAATGCAGGACGAGATCAACCGCCATCTCACTGCATTATGGCAGCTTCGGCAGGAAGCAATCAAATTAGGGGGAACCTATCATGGCCGTGTTAAAACACATCGCAATAAAAAACGCTGATTACAGTGCGGCAGTCTGCTATTTGAAATATCAGCATGATGAACGACACTTAAAACCGCTCCTTGATGAAAACGGGAGCATGATGCTCCGTAGCGAATTTCACATGAATGGAGTAAACTGCAATCCCGACACCTTTGATCTTGAGTGCGAAATGCTCAATGACCAGTATCGAAAAAACTACCGATACGATGAAGTCAAGTCCCATCACTATATCATCAGTTTTGATCCGCGCGATAAAGACGAACACAATCTTACTGGCGAGAAAGCACAAACCCTGGGACTTGAATTTGTGAAGAATCATCTTCCCGGACATCAAGCGTTGGTCTGTACTCACATGGATGGACATAATGGCAGTGGCAACATCCATGTTCATATCATAATCAACAGCTTACGGAAACTGGACATAGAGCCACAGTCATACACCACACGCAGCATTGACTGCAAAGCAGGATACAAACATCACCTGACAAAAGATTATCTAAAATACTTACAGCAAGAACTTATGAATCTATGCCAGCGTGAAAATCTGTATCAGGTCGATCTTCTCTCTCCGGCTCAACATAAAATCACTGAAGCTGAATACTGGTTGCAAAAGCGAGGGCAGAAAGAGCTGGAAGATATAAACAAACAGATCATTGCTGATGGCATGAATCCAATGGAAACAACATTTCAGACTCGTAAGCAGTTTGTTCGGAATGCCGTTTCAGAGATTTCTTCCTCCGCAATTTCGTTTGAAGATTTTCAAAGCCAGTTATTTGAAAAGTATAAGATTCATGTGAAAGAAAATCGGGGAAGATATAGCTATCTGCATCCAGAGCGAGAGAAGTACATTTCTGGTCGCTCTTTAGGCACAAATTTTGATAAAGATTATTTGCTCAATCTTTTTGAAGCCAATGCACTTGCTGCTGAGCAAGAAGAAAAGCAACGACAGACCATGCCCGATTACCATGCAGACCCGATTGCCATTCTCTTCATTCGCTCTGATCTGCGTCTTGTTGTGGACTTGCAGAACTGTATTAAGGCTCAACAGAGCAGAGCTTATGCTCAAAAAGTCAAAATTTCCAATCTTCAGCAGATGGCAAAGACCGTAGCTTACATTCAGGAAAACGGATTCGATACCAGAGAAAATTTACAGACAACCTACGATAGCATCACATTACAGATGCACGATGCACGGCAAAAGACAAAGGACACCGAAACACAAATCAAATCTGTGAATGAGCAAATCCACTATCTGGGTCAGTATCTTTCCACAAAATCCACCTACAATGAATTTTTGAAAGCTCGCTTCAAAGGAAAATTTCGCAAGGATCACGCTGATGAAATTGAGAAGCACGAAAAAGCCGCCCAGATTCTGAAAGCACAAAATCCAGACGGCTCACTTCCGAAGATGAAAGATTTGAAGCTTGAAAAAGAACGATTACTTGCCTTGAAAGCGGCTCAATACGACACCTACACCTATTATAAAGATTATCAAAAAGAATTGCGAACAGCCTGTGCCAATGTTGACAACATCTTGGGGCAGCACCACATTCGAGATCACACTCAGCGAACAGAACAGACCCTTTAAGCAAAAAGGAGCCACCATACGCTACCCTTTTGTTGGGTAAGCCTATGGTGGCTCTTGCACTATTTTCAGTCTTTAAGCGTCCCTGTATTTCAAGAAACCATTTTGTAATTCCACAAAGCGATCCTGAAATATTTCTTCCAACGCCTGTTTGCAGGGGACCCTCTGCATCCGGGCAACAACAGATCACTTCCTGTTCCGTTCCATATCAGCCGACTGCTCTTGGCTACTCTTTTGCTTTTCCCGTGCCATCTGCTTGATTCGCAATTTATCAAGAACGGATTCCCGTCCGTTGATTATGCGGGGCTTAGGGAGATTGTTGGCACAGCCATCAATCATATTGTAGTTCTGTTCCGTAGTTGATTCTACGGCCCGAACATATTCCCCGTTCTCATAGAACTTCTGATAATGTTCCATCTGGTGTAGTGACGGCTTCTGGTTCATCGGCTTTTCCATCAGCGGTGGATGCAGATAATCCAGAATCTTTTTTCTGGCATCCTCATCCAACCCTTTTCGGATTTCAGTGGAAACCAGTTTGCCAGAAGCATCTACAATCACGTTCGGTGCTTTTTCCTTATAGACTTCATGCTGCATCAGAAAAAAGTGCTGGCTTTCTACTACGCATTCTTCGGTTGCCATCCACGTTCCAGCACATCCATCTATAAAAAGATTTTTCGTGTCAAGTGTAACCAGAATGCCAGAACTACTACTGCGGATAAAGCCAGCAACCACAACAAGGGAGTCCTTATCCACAAAATACGCCGTGATTTCTCCCTGTTGGTTTATGACAATCACATCACCGACACCAAATGGACGGCCACGGAAATTCTTCGGTCGATGCTCTTCCAACCGTTTCCGAATCATCTCTGGTGTGTCCGATGTAAACAACTTGGTAAAATACGCCTGCTGATAATTTTGTACGATCACCTGAAAATGATGTTCCGTCAAATACTGATATGAACGTGACCGATACGCAGCAAGTTCTGCACTTTCTTTCAGCTGATAGACCGCATACTGATTGATATTCATTTTGCCACCACATCCTGAAGATACGGTTTAAGGTCAAGTCTGGAAAATTCCATGTCCGAAATAGAGCGCATCTTTTTCATGGTCGATGCTACCAGCGAAAAAACTTCAACATCGTCCTCGACAAACGGAACAACTTCCTCGATATATCTCATGGTTTCCGTCCGTGTCGGCTGCTCAAACATTGCCATAACCATCATCTCATCTGCATTAAACTTCACCTTGCTCACAGTTCCATTTCTCCTTTCTTCTTTGCCTTCTTCGGTTTTTCCTGTTCCTGATTGGACTGCTGTTCCTGCGCCTTTTTGCGGTTCTTCAACGCTTCACGAACAGACTGCCGGGTGCTGGGGCGTTCCTCTAACTCCTTGCTTGCCTGCCGCTTTTCCAAAAGCGTTTTCATATCCGAAATTGCTTTCTGCACCAGCGGACTTTCCCGGTAATGCTGGATATGGTTGACGATTTCTGCCTGCACTTCTCCACCTACCATCAGGTCAAACATTCCCGAATAGATGCTTCCATCTTCAAGAGAAAAGCCAATGCTCTTGATTCCGTTCATCCGCTCTGCCGGAATCTTATCGTAGATTTCCAATGCCTGCTCCAAGGTCAGATTGTCATGGAACTCTCCCATCACCGGAAACTCTGCACACTCTGCCACATAAAAGCTGATGTTCGCTTCCGGCGCAGGCTTCTCTGCTGCCAGCCTTTCTTTCATTGCTTCTGCCCGCTGTGTTTCTGCGCGGTATGACTGTTCCTGAAGATACGCAGTACTAATCACACCACACTCAGAAACGCTGTGTCCGTGTTCTGCCAGAACTTCTTCCATCATTTCCTGCACGGGTCTATATCCATCCACTTCGATGATACCGCCGTCCATTACCGTGAAGTCCTTATTATATAAGGTATAGTCGTAGCCATCCTCGCTGGTCTGGATGTAAAAATAGCCATCGTTGATTTCATAGGCTACCGCCACATCCTGCACTTTCAACGCTTCTGCCACCAGTGCGACCACATGGTTCTGGATGTATGGATTATCCCAGCCCGGAACTTTCTTGTAGTCCTCTACGATCGTGTCAATACCGTTCTTACACTGCACAATGTCCAGACTGCCCGGAAGTGGGTCAGGCGTTTTCTCTACGCCAAGGGCTTTCAGATGAAAATTCGGAACCTGCTGATAGCAGGACATTGCATCATCGAGATTCCCGAACTTCTCAATTTTCATCGGATTGGTCTGCAAATCTGTCACAACATAGAACTGCTGGACAAACGGTTTTTCTGGCTCCCGCTGCTGTTCAGCCGCAAGTTCTTTACGGTACATATCCACAAACCCGTTCAGCACAGCCGGGTGACTGCGCACGATCCAGTCGGTGCGGATATTGCTGCCCCGTTCTCCCTTGCAGGTGGTGTCTGCCCATTCCTTATTACTGTGTGAATAGCGTCCGTCATGGTTGTTATAATTCAGCGTGTACGCCAGAATATAGCCCATGCGCTCCATGCCAAACTGTTCAACGACGGACTTCGTAGCATCATCTGCAAGGTTCATTCCGTCGAAGTTGTCTGCAATCGCTTCTTCAATGGCGTTTCTGCACTCTTCATTGAGCTGTCTGGAAATGCGGTACAAATCCACTTCGCCATTCTCTGCTGCATAGCCGAAAGATTCGTAATAGACCGGAACGTCCGAATCATCCGTGCGGCTTTTCTCCACCACAGGAACAGACTGTTCTTCTTTTTGGGATGCCGGATTCTTTTCAGCAAAATACTCCTTTACGGCATCCTGGAAATCCTCATCAAAGCCATTCCACAAATCTTCTGCCACAAGTTTTCCCTGCTCATTGACCGCAACGCAGGCAGCTTCATCCCCGTATTCCTCATGCTCCAGCAGGAAGAACTTCTCGCCGCCGACCTCCGTTTCATCAATCGCATACCATGTACCAACATGACCCTCAACTGCAATCTGGTCGGAGTCACCGTGTATTAAGCCATCCTTTTTATGCTCTTGTTCTTCCATAAACTCCCGTACAGTCAGCAATCCACCCGTGAAGTTCAGCCCTTCCTCGCCCAGTTCCAGCCGACCGCCTGCGCCAAGGTCAAGTTCTTCTGCCATCAGAACAGATGCCGCATGGTTTACGATCACTGTTTTCTCCACCAGAATCGGCTGCCCCGGATCATAGTCCGACCCGCGCAGGTCATAGCGGTACAATCCATCCGGCACATCCTCATCCCGCAGTCTGCTGTTGCTGAAAAGACCGGGCTTATCAAAGATTTCAATTTCCTGCAACTGTTCATCCAGAATCGTTTCTTTCTTCAAATCCATCTTTCTTTCCTTGAGAAAATCCGGCAACTCTGCAAAGCCGATGCTGTCCACATAGCAGGCTTTGATCGACTTGCCATCGTTCAGCACCACAACATCACTGACGGAAAGCGAATGCCCGGTAAAATCCGTTGGACGCTGGATATTGAAGCGTTCGTAAATGGCTTCAAGTGTATCTTTTTCCGTAAGAGGCTCGGTATAGACCAGCTCATAGTCTGCACGGTTCACTTCCATCCCATGCCGTTTTACAAAGTCCAGATTCATAAAGCGATAGTCGTGTTCCGGGTCACGGGCAGTGATCTGGTAGATGCCAAACTGCTTTTCACTGCCGGAAAGCAGCTTCTGCTCCTTGACCAACGCATCCAGCCGGGTTATCAGCTCTGCCGCCTTTTCTGCGGACTCTCCCTCTGATTCCTCCACTGCAACTTGCAGCCATTCCAGGATCGGCTGAATATCCCCAGCCTGAATCTGTTCTTTCAGTGCTTCAACTGCCTGTTCCCGATCCTCCACGCTATCTTTATAGTGGTAGAAATCGAAGTCAAAGGCGAAATTATCAAGGTCTGCCGCCAGCTTTTCAACGGGTGTTTTTTCGCTGTTTTCCATTGCTTTCTGCTTGTCCTTTTCCAAATCTTCCTGGGCAATCTGGAAATAGTCACTTCCCCGCTCGATTTCTTCACGCCCTGCGACAAGAACCGGCCATGGACTAACGCGGATAAGATAAATCTGCTTGCCCTCATCAAACAGCCGCAGAGCCTGCTCCCGGCTTATCACCGTCAATGCAGCGTCCGGGCGGGCATATTCATCTTCCAGATACTCTTCGTTCTTTTCCAGCAAAATCGCACTCCATGCGTCAGCCTTGATTCCGAAAATGCCATCATGCTGTTCGATCTCTTCCTGACTGGCGAAATCTCCTGCCGTACCATCCTGAAACAGCGGATAAATCCGTTCGCCCAGCCGATGCCACTCCCGTGCGCCTTCCTTTGTCAGCGGCAGAACATCATCTTTCAGATACCCGTATTCGTGCATTTCCGAAAGACCGATCATGCCATCCGGCAGACTTTCGATTTTCTCTTCCGCTTCCCACATCAGGCGGTTGACTTCTTCCTTATTGCCCAGAACCATTGCCGCCGCCAATGCGTTCACCAGTTTTTCGGTTGCCGACTGATCATCCAGCTTATACGCAAAATTCACGATGAGGTCTCGCTGCTCATCATCGAAAATCGTTTTTTCCTGCTCCTTGTCGGTAATCAACTTTTCCGCATACTGCATCGCGGTCATGCGCTCTGCGCTCCTTTCTGCGACTGCCGCTTCCAGCTTTTCCAGAAAGTCGGCTGCGGTCAATCGAATCGTATCCATCGAATCTTTCAGTTCCTTCATCTCCTTGCCGCTTGCCCAGCTTGCCACATACGGAAATGAGTAGTCCGAAGTATCAATGCCAAGTGCCGAGCAAACTGTAAATGCAATACTCTCCGCTTCTGTTTCTTTGGTAAGCTGGTCTTTTTCCTCGCCGCGCTGTTTCATCTGGTCGCTGTCATGCAGCATGGCATGAGCAACCTCATGGATCATCGTCTTGATGGTCTGGCTCTCGCCCATATCGGCACGAACACAGATTTCTTTGTCCATGTGGCTGTAATAGCCTTTTGCGCTGCCCTCGATTTCTCCAAAACGAATTGGCACAGGAGATACCTGTTCGATTGCCTCTTTCAGCAGGGTATAATCCTTGACACGGGCAGTCAATTCATTCACTTCCAGCGTAGGCAGCGGTTCTCCATCTGTCTGGGCATAATCGAAAACCGTTGCTACCCGGAACCGGGGAATCACCTTCTCCACCACTTCGATTTCCGGCTCCCCGTTCTCATTCAGCACCGTAAGCCCGGTGTCCTTGTCGATTTTCTCCCGTTCTTCGCGTTCCTTTACCGGAGCAGGTGCGATGATCTGGATGCCCTTTTCACCCTTTTTCACATAGCGGATAAACTTATTTTTCCAGGCATTGTACCCAGCCACCAACGTAGCATCTGGACGCTGCATTGCGATCAGCAGCGTATTATTGAAGCTGTAATTGTGGAATTTCGACATTGTGAGCAGGTACTTCGTATACATTTCCGAAGTAAAAATGTCCTTTACACCCTGTTCCAACCGTTCCGTGATTTCTTTGAGCTGGTCTGCCCGCTTATCTGCCATTCATGCCCTCCTTTACAAAATCCGCCCCATCAGATTTCCTTTCGGAGATCTGACGGGGCATTCTCAGTTACAGTTCCATATCGTGACTTTTCTTTTTCTGCGTTTTCGGCTCTGCCATGCGGTCTGCCTGTTTTTCGTGAAGCTGTGCAAGGATCGACGGACGTTTTACGCGGTCTGCACTCCGCTCAATCTCACGTTTCGGCGCAGGAAGTTCGCTATCCGTTACTTCCTCATCCATGCCAAGAGCCGCATCATCCCCCTTTTCGTCCATATCCAGCAGGGCATTCAATTCTGCAAGCCGTGCAGATTTTTCGTTTAATTCCGCCTCCTGCGGGAACGGACGCTGCACTTCTTCCTTTGCTTCTGCCAACTGCTGCTGTAAGGTTTCCAATCTGCGCTCCACCTGCGGCAGTGTCTTTTCGATAGATGCCAGCGCATTGAGAATACGCTGGATATTGCCAGCCGGATCACTGCCAAGTTCAATCGTATAACTGCTCTGCCGCTTGATGGTCAGCTTGAATGTCTGGGCGAACGCATCAAACCGGGAACTGATTGCAAACCCTCCCAAATCTGCGATTTGCCCCTCTGTCTTAGCGATCTTCATTGCGGCACAGGCTGCAAGAATTGCCGAGCCTGCTTCCTTGCGGTCGGTATAAACCCTGTCCTCCACCGTGATGGAGAACTTCTCCTTGTCCTGTTCCAGCAACGGCTTTGCCACTGCAAGGTCAGTTTTCAGACCTGCTATGCGCTCTTTCGCTGCCGTGATTTCTGCCGGATACCGCCGTGCAATATCCGATTCCAGGCTGTAAATCTGGCTGGTGTGGTTGGCCCGCATCAGCTTCAGCTTGCTGACCTGAATATCCAAATCCATCTTTTCCTTGATGTAGGGATTTCCCGTTGCCAATGCTTTGATTTCTGCATAGGTCAGCGCGGTATCGTCCACATCATCGCAGGCACGAACAGGAGATTTCGAGGTCATGATCTGCGAGATGAACTTCTGTTTATTTTCCAGAATTTGCCACATATACGAATCGAACGTATTCTCTGTGACGTAACGGAAAATCTTCACTTTCTGGTTGCGGTTTCCCTGACGAAGAATGCGTCCTTCCTGCTGTTCCAGATCAGAGGGCTTCCACGGGCAGTCCAGATGATGCAGGGCGATCAGTCTGTCCTGAATGTTTGTACCAGCACCAAGTTTCGGGGTCGAACCAAGCAGGATACGCACCTGACCGGAGCGCACCTTTGCAAACAGTTCTGCCTTTTTGGTTTCGGTATTTGCCTCATGGATAAAAGCAATCTCCTCACGGGGGATTCCCTTTGCCACCAGTTTTTCCCGGACATCATCGTACACATTGAATGTTCCGTCTGCTTTTGGGGTCGATAAGTCGCAGAAAATCAACTGGGTGGATTTGTCGGGCGTGGATTCTTCCCATACCTGATAGGCATTCTCCACGCAGAGGTTGACCTTACTTTTCGGCTCATCCGGCAGCAGGTCATTGATAAGCCGCTGATCCAAGGCCAGCTTTCTGCCGTCGTTCGTGATTTTGAGCATATTATCGGTTCTCGGATCGACATTTCCGTTCCGCACACGCTCTGCACGGTCGGCAAAGCTGCTCACCATTTCCTGCTGCGTTTCACTGGGTTTCAGCACCTCATTGATGTACTCTGCTTCCGGCACAGGCAGGTTCAGCATATCCGCCGTCTGTACGTCTGCGGACTCCTTAAACAGTGAAATCAGTTCCGGGAGGTTGAAAAAACGGGCAAAACGCGTCTTTGCACGGTAGCCCGTTCCCTCTGGGGACAATTCAATCGCTGTAACGGTTTCACCAAACGAAGCCGCCCAGCTATCAAAATGTCCAAGATGAAGTTTCTGTAAGGTGTCATACTGCAAGTAGCGCATAATGGTATACAACTCTACCATGCTGTTCGATACAGGCGTACCTGTTGCAAAGGTCACACCCTTGCCGCCAGTGATTTCATCGAGATACTGACATTTTGCAAACATATCCGAGGACTTCTGTGCATCGGTCTGAGCAATACCAGCGATGTTCCGCATTTTTGTGTAGAGGAACATATTTTTATAGAAATGGCTCTCGTCCACAAACAGGCGGTCAACACCAAGCTGCTCAAATGTAACTACATCATCCTTGCGGCTCTGGTCGTTCAGCTTCTGAAGTTTTGCCTGCAAGGTTTTCTTTGTTTTCTCCATCTGCTTGACCGTGAAACTCTTGCCATCGTCCTCTGCCTTTGCTTCTGCAATCGCAAAGGTAATGTCCTGAATCTGCCGCTCGATCATGGATTTCTGCCGTTCCGGGGAAAGCGGAATCCGCTCAAACTGCGAATGCCCGATAATGATAGCATCATAATCGCCCGTGGCAATCCGGGAACAGAACTTCTTTCGGTTGGATGGCTCGAAATCCTTTTTCGTTGCCACCAGCACATTGGCATTCGGATACAGCCGCAGGAAGTCTGCACCCCACTGTTCCGTCAGATGGTTCGGCACAACATAAAGATTCTTCTGCGCCAGACCCAGACGGCGGCTTTCCATACCGGCAGCGATCATCTGGAAGGTCTTGCCAGCACCCACACAATGCGCCAGCAGCGTATTATTGCCATACAGGATATGCGCCACTGCATTTTTCTGGTGCGGCATCAGGCTGATTTCCGGGGTCATGCCCACGAACTTGATGTGACTGCCATCGTATTCACGGGGACGAATCGCATTGAACCGCTCATTGTAGACCTTGCAAAGTTCCTCTCTGCGGTCTAAATCCTTGAAAATCCACTGCTTGAACACATCCCGAATCGCTTCCTGTGCCTGCTGCGCCAGCATGGTTTCTTTTTTGTTCAGCACTCTCCTTTCTTTTCCATCCTCATAGATGGTATCGTAAATTTTGGTATCCCGGAGATTCAGCGCATCTTCCAGCAGTCGATAGCCGTTGACCCGCATTGTGCCATAGGTGTTCGTCACACGGGGATTACTCCGGTCAAGCGACTTGCCGCTGATATTCCATGCACCGCTGATCTCCGAATAGGTTGCTTTGATGGAACTTCCGATATAGTAACTCGGCGTTTTGAACACCCGCTCCATGAAGTCCGTAATGTACTCTGCCTTGATCCAGTTTGCACCAAGCCGCACTTCAATCTCCGAAGCATTCAAATCTTTCGGCTGTACCCGCTTGAGATACTCGACATTGACCTGATACTCCGGGTGGTTTGCAGCAAAGGTTTCTGCCGTTTCCAGCTTTTCCCGGACATTGCCGGACAGATATTCGTCTGCCGTCACCCACGCCTGTGTGACAGGATTGCGGAAGATAACGCCCGCCAGTTCTTCGGTTACTTCCTGCTCTGTCTTTCCGCAAAGTTCAGCCATAAACGGCACATCGACCTTTGCTTTTTCTCCGATGGAGAGTGCCAGGGCTTCACTCGGCGTATCCACAGAGGTCACAGGTTCCGGCTTGCGAATGGTGCGCTTGGTAAAAATATCTGCCAGCCGCTTGAGGTTTTTATCCTCGTCCAGAATCTCAAGAGATGCCAGCAGACAATAGCTGCTATCCTGCCGGAATGCCCGTTTGTTAGCGGTGCTGTTGATCAGACCATACTGCGCTGTGAACCGCTTATACTGGTCTTTCAGCTTTCCTTGCAGCAGTTCCACTTCGGCATCCGTACCATCGTGCAACTGGCAGTCCAGCAATTTCTGTGTGGTTTCCCGCAGGGCAATCATCCCCAGCACACGCTCTGCCGTGACCGCAGGCAGGTCAACCTTGTTCATATAGGAGTTTTCACGGTAATAGACCTGTCCGTCCACATTGGTGTAACTGAAATTCTTCACGTTTGGGTCTGCCGGAAGTGGTTCTGCGTTCTGGTCAAGTTCATCGTCCGTGATTTCCGGCTCAGTGATTTCCGCATGGATGTTCTCAACGGCTGCTTTCAACTGTTGTGCAAGGTCTGCGCCCTCGATGGGCTTGACCGTGGTTTCCTGTTTGCCGTACTGTGTACTTTCAGTCGTGATCTCACCCAGCACCATTTCAGGATGCTGCTCAAAATACTGGTTGATGGGGTATCCCTCCGGCGTTGTGCCAAGGTCTACCCACTCTGCCCGCTCCACTGCCGCCCGGTCACGCTTTTGCAGGAACAAAATGTCAGCTACAACACTTGTGTTCGCATTGCGCTGGAACGCATTGTTTGGCAGGCGAATTGCACCGACCAGATCGGCACGGTTGGCAAGATACTCTCGGACAGAGGAATCCTTTTTATCCATCGTACCGCTGGAAGTGACTACCGCCACCACGCCGCCCGGACGAACAAGGTCAAGACTTTTTGCAATAAAGTAATCATGGATGAGGAAGTTGTGGCGGTCATACCGCTTATCTGGCACTTTGTAATTGCCGAACGGCACATTACCCACCACACAATCAAAGAAACTGTCCGGGAACTGCATTGTTTCAAAGCCCTGCACTGCAATTTTGTTCTTCTGATAAAGCTGCTGTGCAATGCGTCCTGATACGTTGTCCAGCTCCACACCATACATCTTGATGTTCTCCATGCTTTCAGGCACAAGACCCATGAAGTTACCGACACCGCAGGACGGTTCCAGTACATTGCCTTTGCTCAGACCCATGTTGGAAAGGGCTTCATACATTGCCTTGATAACCGTAGGCGAAGTGTAGAAAGCATTCAGCGTGGATGCCCGCGCTTCGCTGTACTCATCTGCCGGGAGCAGAGATTTCAGTTCCGCATACTCCTTTGCCCAGTCCGCATTCTTCTCGTCGAACGCCTGCGGAATGCCGCCCCAGCCGACATACCGAGAGAGAACTTCCTGTTCTTCTGCGGTTGCCTGCCGCTGTTCTGCATCCAGCGTTTGCAGCAGCCGGATGGCTTCGATGTTTGCTTTGAATTTTGTCTTGGCTCCTCCTGCGCCGAGATCATCGTCCGTAATACTGAAGTTCATAGGCTCCTGTTTGGGCTGTACAGGCTGTTCCGTTTCGGCTCCACTG
>OLJB01000371.1_pt1 | contig 28977 bp, 27 predicted proteins | sample 1601391 | NCBI WGS metagenome assembly OLJB01 (sample SAMN01915215, study PRJEB22387) | human gut metagenome | isolation source: stool | host: Homo sapiens | place: USA | reverse complement strand
TTTCAAGCGAGCCAGACTTCAGGCGTTGATGTGTACCTCACGTCCAACAAAGCGCGCTTATAGAAATACCTGATAATAAGACACTCTGAAAAAAGACATCTGCTGGACTTGTGAAGATATGGGTCTGGAAGGCCGTTTGGTGGCGAAATATGCCGGGTCCAGCAAGTTGTCAAAACGTATATCTTTGATAATAAGCAGGATGATTTTTGGTGATATGCTGGACACTTCAAAATGGCTGCGCATGAGGTGCAAGTGCCCGGGACGCGATCTCCTCCCCACGACCCGTCTGCCGCACCGGTACTGCATCGCGGGAAACGCTGCCGTTGCGGTGGTGGCCGGATGGTGGTGTGGGGCCGGATGGAGAATCTGCCACGGAGCGGCCTGCCGAAGGGGAGTAATAGCCTGACAAGTCGCTTTATGGTCTGCCTTTTCATGTCGCGGGGCCTTATACGACGATATATAACCTTTATGACGGTTACTGTAAGTCAGTTAGAATACGTATGCGTGTTCCATGAGTGATGTCCCGGTTTCAGAAGCCGCAATCGGGCATCCGGATATGTGGTCAGCTTGCAACCGGCATGTCACCCGTGCAGCGCCATGCCTGAAACCGTTGATGCCAAAAAGCTGTCCGCAGCAAATCCTATTTGTACCTACAAGTACCTTTTCTTATTCAGAATCATGAACTACATGCATATCCCCACTGAAAATCGACTGAACCCTTTTTTGCAGAGGAATTGTTTATCCGGTGAAACATACTTTTACAGGTGTTCTCTTGTTAAAGTTTTGATATCCAAGCTGATATCGTAAAATGTGCTGCACTGTGGTCTGTTTTTTCAGCCCATAACGCAACCGGTACATTCAGAATATACTGATTAAAAGAAGGTTAAGCACAATACCCATGCCTTATGGTATACGGAGAGAGAATACGGCAAGGGGTATCTTTGCGGATAATCGTAACTTCTTATTGCAACAAAAGCATTCCGCAGCCGATTTGGCAAATTTCCCTAAAACTTAGTGCTTGTAACTGATTGACTTACAATTCTTTGAGGATTGAGCGGAAAACGGGGTTCGAACCCGCGACCTTCGGCTTGGGAAGCCGACGCTCTACCAGCTGAGCTATTTCCGCATAAAATGCTTACCTTTGCAGGTGTCGGATTGCAAAGATATGAATTTAAATTTATTTATCGCAAAAAAAATAAGAGGCAGAGGACTGAGCTCGGTGAGTAACGGTATTGCCTGTGTCTCTGTTGCCGTGAGTATCTGGATAATCCTGGCGGCAGTGGCGATAGCCGGTGGATTTAAAAGTGAGATAAGCAAGAGGGGGTCAGGATTTACGGGAGACATTGTGTTGACGGTGCCGGGACTGGATTATATGAATGACGTGTATCCTTTGCATTCGGACCTGTCCTATCTTCCTTCCATAAAGTCCGTGCAGGGTGTCCTTTCTGTCAATGAGGTTGCCTACAAGCCAGGTATGATAAAATCGGAGAAAGATGTGTACGGTGTTATGTTCAAGGGTGTTGACTCAACGTACAGCATGAGGTTCTTTCAGGAGTTCCTGACTGAGGGGCGGCTTCCTGACTTCTCTGCTAACCGTATGAGTGATGAGGTGCTGATATCCGATAGACTGGCCAAGTTGCTCGGGTATGGTACCGGTGACAGGATGACTGTGTATTTTATAGGAGATCAGGTAAGGGTAAGGCGGTTTCTGATTACCGGGCTGTACGATGTGCAGCTGGAGAGTCTGGATGAGAAGCTCGCAGTAGTGGACGTGCGTCAGATAAGGCGTCTGAACGGCTGGGAGGAACACGATGCCTCGTGTCTGGAGGTGGCTGTGGACAGCAGGGGAGGGTATTCCTCGGCGGGACTCTGTGACAGAGTATATGAGGAGACAGGCAGGATTATCATGACGGAGGACGAGACCGGGGATGCTCCTGTGGCAGTCAGCAGGATCAGCGACATATATCCTGGTCTGTTCGACTGGCTGGCGCTGCTTGATCTCAACGTGCTGGTGGTCATGGTGCTTATGATGGCTGTCGCAGGTTTCAATATGATTTCCGGTCTTCTGATTATACTGTTTGAGAAAATATCCATGATAGGCTTGCTCAAATCCTTGGGAATGAGGACGTCAAGTATATGCAAGATATTCATTTTCCGAGGAGGGGCCATAGTGCTTAAGGGTATGGTGTGGGGAAATGCACTGGCACTTGTAGTGCTGCTTCTGCAGAAATGGCTTAAGATCATAACCCTTGACCCGGACAACTATTTTGTAAACTTCGTGCCGGTGGAAATCAGTCTGTCTCACATTTTGCTGGTGGATGCGGCCGCTTTTGCAGTAATGCTTCTCATAATGATATTGCCGTCCCTTTTCATATCCGGGGTGTCGCCGGACAGGACTCTCAAGGTCAGTTGACATGGTTACCTGAGCTGTTCCGGCTTTCCGACATCGGTTATATTTGTCTCTTCAGGTGCATGCGTACACAGGACAGGGCAGGTGTCCGCTATACTCAGGTAGAAATCTATGATGGAAAACTGTTCTGGCCAGTCCTGCATACGGCTCAGTCCGCTCTGCGAGATACAGTGGATACCTGAAAATGCTGTCCTGACGGCTGTATCCGGAACGTGTTCTTTTGCATCCAGTATTGTGGTGTGACCGCTTCCTGTACGTTTTAGCATGTTCTTTTCCGGATACAGCCATCCGCTGAGTCTGCCGTCTCTGTCAGTCAGCAGGTACCTGGATGCCTTTCTCGTGCTTACAAGCAGGTCGGCTGCGGTGTCGGGAACCGAGCTGAAAGTCTGTCCTGAAGATTCATAGAACCGGCCGAGATCCATGTCGGATACGATGTCCACGTTGTGTATCAGAACGTGCGAGTCCCCGAAAAGTCCGGTTGCATGAGCATGGCGTATGCCGCCTCCTGTGTCCAGCAGCATCTTGCGTTCATCGGAGAATACCACATCCGGTATCCCGAAGCCGTTATTGGACATGATGAACTCCTGCAGCATGTCGGCGAAGTGATGCAGGTTGATAACCACCCTGGTGAATCCGTAGCCGCGTAGCTTCTGCATAAGCGTCTGGATCATGGGCTTGCCTTTGTATGGGACCAATGCCTTGGGCATGGTGTCGGTAAGCGGTCTCAGCCGTGTGCCCAGCCCGGCTGCCAGTATCATTGCTGTGCGTTGTGTCATAGTACCTTCCTTTCCGTATTCTGTTCGCGGTGTATGACTTTTAGGTGTATATTGCTGCCGATGTACCTGTCGCGTATGTATTCTGTGAGTTTTTCTGCGAAATATACCGAGCGGTGTCGTCCGCCAGTACATCCGAAGCAGAACATCAGATCCGAGAAACCCCGCGTCAAGTAGTTGTCTATGTGCAGTTCGGCCAGTCCGGCGGTGTGTGCGGCGAAGCGACCTGTCTCTTCCCGGTTCTCCAGAAAGTCGATTACAGGCTTGTCCATGCCGGTAAGGTCGCGGTATTCTGGATGGCGTCCCGGATTGGGTACTCCCCGGCAGTCGAAAACATAGCCGCCTCCGTTGCCGCTGCAGTCTTCCGGTATCCCGTTTTTATATGAGAAACTCAGTATGCGTATGTGCAGGCAGTTGTCGTCGTGAGGCTGTCTGTGTCCGTACATCGGGATGAGCTGCCCGAGGATATGGTCCAGATACGGATATTCGTGGAATGGAGTGGCCAGCAGTTCCTTCAGGTTGTCCATGGCATACGGTATGCTTTCCATAAAATGCGGCTTGCGCTCGAAAAGACCTCTTAATCCGTAGGCACCGAGTACCTGTAGAGTCCTGAAGAGGATGAAGTGCCTCAGTTCGGTCATGAATGCCGTTCTGTCATCATGGATGTGGTGGGATCTGGCTTCCATGTACGCTTCGGTGAGTTCGGCTTTCATTTCCGGACTGTAGCGGGCCTTGGCCTGCCATACGAATGAGGCGAGGTCGTACTGTGCCGGCCCCATTCTGCCTCCCTGGAAATCGATGAAACCCAGACCGCTGTCTCTGCCTATCATGATGTTTCTGCTTTGAAAATCTCTGTACATAAATGTGTTTGAGCAGCTTAGTAGCAGACGCCCGCAGAGACGGCAGAAGTCTTCCTCAAGTTCCATCTCGCTGAACGTGAGTCCGGACGGTTTCAGAAAACAGTATTTGAAATAGTTGAGATCGAACATTATGGATGTCCGGTCAAAAGTCTGTACCGGCCAGCATTTTGTGAAATCCATACCCGATGCTCCGGCATACTGGAATGCAGGCAGGATGCCTATGGCTTGTTTCAGAAGGCATTTTTCGCTGTCGGAGTAACTGCCGCACGAACGTCCCTGCGATACTGCATCGAAGAGAGTCCTGTCGCCCAGATCTTCCTGCAGGTATGCTGACCTGTCCTCGCTTACTGCCAGTATTTCCGGGACGGGAAGTCCCAGTTTGCGGAAATGTCCGGCCATGTAGAAAAAGGTCTCGTTCTCCTTTGTCTCATTGCCTATGGCCGCTATGCAGCTGCCTTTCTTCCATGTGATCCTGAAGTACTTTCTGTCGCCTCCTGAGGACGGCAGTGGATGGATTTGGTATTCATCGGTTCCTGAATACTTCTCAAACAGTGTCTGTACCCTTTTCATGTGTACAAAAGTAAGGAATATGAGCGACAATACAAAAAGTGGCTGCGCTGTTGGTGGTATAAGACAAAAATAGCCTATATTTGCAATTCATGGACAGAAAGAAAAGGTTTAGGGATATATTATGGATGTGCATTGTGATACTGATGCTGCCGTCTTCCGCGTATATGATACGTGGCATGTCCGTACCTTTGTCTTCCGCATATCTGCAATTGGACGATTCCCTTGCAGTTCTTGACTCTTTTGCAGTTTCAGATCCGTTGTCTGTCCCGGATTCCGTAGTCATGGATACGGTTATAGCCGTTGATGATTCGGTATCCCTGAAGGATTCAGTGCTAATGGCTGATTCCACTGTCGCGGATACAGCTGTGGTATATACGGAAAAGGAACTGAGGAGAATGGCCCGTGACAGCGCAAGGCAGAGGAAGGACGCTTATCTGGACAGTATCGCTGCCATAAAGCAGTTCCATAGGGACAGTGTGCATCATATCCGTGACAGCATAAAGAATTTCAAGGACAGTGTGCGCTGGGCAAGACCGAGGGTTCTGGAAACCGGATTCGTGCCGGACAGTCTGTATTTTGAGAAAGTGATGTCATGGAATACAGGGCCGTATGTCAATGAGTACCGTCATGCCGACATGGACACTACGTTCAATGACTGGTATACCGAGTATCCGTTTTACAAGGAGGACATAGACGTAGTGTATCTTGGTACTGTGGGATCTGCAACTCAGAACGTCAATTTCCTGAAGCGCCGTGAGTTCGATATTTTCAAGGCGTATGCTCCGTATCTTACGTATTCCCATACTCCGGAGAACGTTCCGTTTTTCAATGTCAAGTCTCCGTATACGGAACTGGCCTATTGGGGTACTCTCTTTGCCTACAAGGACAAGGAGGAGATCAATGTACGTTTCATGCATACTCAGAACATAACACCGGAATGGAACATGGCGGTGCTCTTCCAGGGATGGAAGGCTGCTGGTATCCTCAATCGCGAAGCGACGTCCAACAACTCTTTGGAATTTACAACCAATTATCTGGGAAAGAGATATGTGATGAATGCCGGTTTTATACATCACAATATCAACAGAGAGGAAAACGGCGGTGTCCAGGATTCATATATGGTCAGGGACACTACTGTCGATGCCAAGACGATAGCCGTCAATCTCCAGAATGCCGACAACAAGCTCTCGCGCAACACGTTTTTCATAAGTCATTCTTACGATATTCCGCTCGAGTCCAAGTCCGCGAGACTCAGAAGGGCAATGGACGAGGATTCTGCCCTTGCCGTTACCGTGGATTCTCTTCTGAAGGTAAAACTGAATGAGTATGAGGCGAAAGTGAATGCGGTGATGGATGCTGTCAAGAATCCACCCGTGGACAACAGCAGTCTGTCTGTGGATTCAACTGTAGCAGCATCGGATTCTTCCGGTCTGGCTGTAGACTCTTTAGGAGTGGTCCGGGATACGGCTGTCTTTGTGGCGGACTCGGCCGGAACCGCTGTTGATTCTTCGGCAGTATTGAAAGACTCTGTCGTTGCGGAGCCGTTGCAGGCACTGCCCGACTCGCTTGTCGGGAACGCCGGGGCCGATACGTTGCGGATGACACCGGAGGATTCGCTTGCCGCAGTTGTCGCGGATTCTTTGCTGAGGATATCCATAATGGATACGCTCAAACCTCCGACTAAAGAGGAAATATACACTTATCTGGCAGATTCACTGCTGTTCGGAAATATGGGATCAGGCCCTGTGCTGACGGTGGGACATATAGGGGAAGTGTCACGGTTCTACAGATATTATACAGATAATATCACGGACGAGGCAGGACGGAATTTCTATCACAACATGTTCTACCTCAATCCTACATCGTCGGCGGATTCTAACCGGGTGTTCACTGTGGACAACAGATTGTTCTTCAAACTGCGTCCGTGGGCCCGTGATGCGGTGGTGTCAGAGATAACCGGAGGGCTTGGATACCAGTGGAACAGTATCTACGGCTTTACTCCGGACATGTTCCTCACCGGTAACCGTAATATCCATCAGAACAATCTGTACGTCTATGCGGGTGCTGCCGGAGAGTACAAGAAGTACCTGCAGTGGGGAGCTGACGTTAAGTACAGTTTCCTGGGGTATTATCAGCATGACTTCGATGTGGACGCTCATGTAGGTGTGTCATTCTACCCTTTCAAGGACAAGTCCGAGCCAATCACATTGTATGGGCGTTTCAATACTTCTTTGAAAGAGCCGGACTGGTACTCGCAGCATTATTACTCCAACCACTATGTGTGGAACAATGATTTCGGCAAGACTTCCACGACGAAGGTCGAAGCTGAGCTCGAAATACCCAAATGGGACATGGAGGCGTATTTCGGTTATGCACTGGTGAACAACTATCTGTATAACGACACGCTCGGGACGGTCAGGCAGCATACCGGCCTTATCAACGTGATGAGCGCGTATCTTCAGAAGGATTTCAAGATATGGTGGTTCCGTTTGGACAACCAGATTCTGTTCCAGTATTCATCTGACAGGAATGTCCTACCGCTTCCGATGTTTACGTTTCATGTCAGATACTATCTGGAAATAGAGGCTGTGAAGAATGTCCTGACGCTTCAGCTTGGGGCTGATGCAAGGCTCAACACTCCTTACTATGCGCCTGCATACAATCCGGCTTTAGGTACTTTCCAGCTTCAGACTAAAGAACTGATCGGATACAACCCCTATATCGACATTTTCCTGAATATGCAGTGGAAGAGGGTCAATATCTTCTTGAAAGTCATCAATGTCGGTGAGGGATGGCCTAACGGGGCCCAGACATTCTCTGCTTATCACTATATAAGGCCTACGCTTGGCTTCAAGGTCGGCATTCACTGGCCGTTCTATATAGAATAAAGCCGGGGTGAGTTATGGGAAGATATCTCAGGACAGCTGCCGTAGTCATTTTCATTTTTGCAGCAGGCATTGTCATCAGGTATTGGAGCGGACCGGTTCGTACAGGTACGTGCGGGTACAAGGTGCGGTTGATGGAACCGCTGTCTGCCTGTGTCGGAATGGACGGCGGCATGTATTCGCGCAGCGGTTTCTTTGCCGGCTTTCAGTACATGATGCTGTCCGGATTCGCCGACACGTGTGGAATAGATGTTGACATTTGCAGCAGTCATGAGTGTGGTGACTATTGGTCGATGTTGTCCGACAGTCTGCTGGACATAGTCGCTGTAAGCCTTTCTGACTCTGTCTTCCGGCAGTTTGAGGACAGTGTGGCTGTCAGTATCCCTTTTGACGGGTACGCATGGGCCGTGAGGAAGAACGATACGTGCCTGTTGCAATGGATAAACTTCTGGTTGGGCCTGTATACGCGCGGGGATGCGTATGATGAGCTTCGGTACAGGTTCGTCATGCCCTATAATTTAAAGGCCGGTCTGACTGACAGAATATCGCCTTACGATGAGACAGTCAAATTATACAGCCGTTATCTCGGCTGGGACTGGAGACTTCTTTCCGCACTCATATTCAAGGAGTCCCGTTTTTCGCTGAATGCATACTCGCGTCGTGGTGCTGTGGGACTGATGCAGGTGATGCATTCTACTGCTTTGTCGTATGGAATATCCGATCTTTTTGATCCCGAAGAGAACATCAAGGCAGGTACGATGCATCTGTTCCGTATCCAGCAACGATATCGTGAAAGAGGTCTGGATTCTGTGAATGTGGTGAAATTTACACTTGCGGCATACAATGCTGGTGAGAGCCGGATCGAGGACTGCATCAATTTTACGAAGGATCATGGCCGTGACTGCACCGATTGGGAGACAGTTGCGGCGACAATACCGCTTATGGCCGACATTGACGGTATCGAGGGTGCCGATTATCTCCGGCACGGACGATTCTCAGGGCAGGAGACAGTCCGTTATGTCAGTGATGTGCTCTCGATCTACGAGAAGTATCTTACATCCGTTCCATAGGAGTGGGAGCGGTGACAGTGACAGCTTCCCTGCGTGTCGGATGTATGAATGTGATCTCTCTTGCATGCAGAGAGATGCTGCCGTCGGGGTTGGACCTGCGTGCTCCGTATTTGAGATCTCCTTTTATGGGGCAGCCTATGGAGGCCAGCTGGCATCTTATCTGGTGGTGGCGTCCGGTCAGAAGCTGTACTTCTACAAGATAATAGTTTCTTGTGGACCTGATCGTACGGTAGCGGAGAACGGCTTCCTTTGCCCCGGGACATGGCAGCACGTGACTGTATGATTTGTTCTGCTTTTCGTTCCTTGTCATCCAGGAGTGTATCTCTCCTTCCTGAGGATCCGGGCATTTCTCTGTCAGTGCCCAGTAGGTCTTGCCGGCATTGCCGTCTCTGAATTCCCTGGCCAGACGCTCAAGGGCCTTGGATGTCTTTGCGAATATGACGGCGCCGCTGACCGGCCTGTCCAGACGGTGGGGTACACCGATGAACACTTTCCCTGGTTTGCCGTTACGCTGTGCGATGAAGGCTTTCAGTTTCTCAGGAAGGGACTCGTCACCGGTTTTGTCGCTCTGGACTATCTCTCCGGCGTTTTTGTTGAATACCATGACATGGTTGTCCTCGTAGAGTATTCGGGACGAAATGTCCTCGTATTCGTCATTTGTCAGTCTCCGGTAGACATTGCCGGTATGTCCCGGCTCAGTACTGTTCGCTGTCATCGGGAAAACTGCAGGATTTGACATCGTCTATGTAGTGTCTGAATGCATCCAGGCATATATCGTGCATATTGGCGTACCGGCGGAGGAAACGTGGAGAGAACTCATTGGTCAGTCCGAGCATGTCATGCATGACAAGAACCTGTCCGTCAACGTACCTGCCGGCTCCGATTCCGATAACCGGAATCTTGAGAGTGCCGGCTACCTTCTTTCCCAGCATTGCCGGTATTTTCTCGAGTACGAGGGCGAAGCAGCCTGCATTTTCAAGAGCCACTGCATCATTTACCAGCCTTTCCGCCTCATCTTCCTCCTTGGCCCTTACTGCATACGTCCCGAACTTGTGGATGGACTGCGGAGTCAGGCCCAGATGTCCCATTACAGGGATACCGGCGGAGAGAATGCGTTCGACCGATTCGAGGATCTCCGTGCCACCCTCTATTTTCACTGCATCGGCTTCCGATTCCTTCATGATGCGGATGGCGTTGCTGACAGCCATCTTAGAGTTGCCCTGATATGAACCGAAGGGCATGTCCACCACTACGAGAGGATTCTTCACAGCCCTTGTGACACTCTGGGCATGATATATCATCTGTTCAATGGTGATGGGCAGGGTTGTCTCATGGCCGGCTATCACGTTGGCGGCCGAATCACCTACGAGGATTACGTCTATGCCGGCCTCGTCGAGCGTGCGTGCTGATGTGTAGTCGTAAGCTGTAAGCATGGCTATTTTCTCGCCTTTCTGCTTCATTTCCAGCAGTCTGTGGGTAGTCATCACCCTTACGTTGCCTTCTGTTGACATGTCTTTGCCTGTTTCTTGGTTTGGTTTGGACCTGCAAAGGAATACAATAATTACCACATATACAATATGACAGGTTGTCAGTTTTTGGGATTTGGCACAATCTTAGTTGAAAATCCCTTCGGTTGCCTGAGACACAGGCGGCAATGACAACAGAAAAAATTAAAAATACATAGATTATGGGAAAGATTATTGGAATAGACCTTGGAACCACGAACTCCTGCGTAGCAGTGATGGAGGGTAACGAGCCCACTGTGATCATCAACAGTGAGGGCAAAAGAACAACACCTTCTGTAGTGGCATTTACAGACAATGGTGAAAGAAAGATCGGTGATCCGGCCAAGAGGCAGGCCATCACCAATCCTTACAAGACTATATTCTCTATAAAGAGATTCATGGGTGAGCCTTACGAGAGAGTACAGAATGAGATATCCCGCGTACCGTACAAGGTAGTGCGCGGTGACAACGGTACGGCGCGTGTCGACATTGACGGTCGTCTGTATTCTCCCCAGGAGATTTCGGCCATGATTCTTCAGAAGATGAAGAAGACCGCGGAGGATTATCTTGGACAGGAAGTTACCGAGGCCGTCATTACAGTACCTGCATACTTCAGTGATTCTCAGAGGCAGGCTACCAAAGAGGCCGGTGAGATTGCAGGTCTGAAGGTAAAGCGTATCATCAACGAGCCTACCGCAGCTGCCCTGGCATACGGTATGGACAAGAAGAAGAACGATATGAAGGTGGCCGTTTACGACCTCGGCGGCGGAACATTCGATATATCGATTCTCGAACTCGGCGACGGAGTCTTCGAGGTCAAGTCAACCAACGGTGATACGCACCTCGGCGGTGATGACTTCGACCACAGGATCATCGACTGGATGGCCACTGAGTTCATGAATGACAATCCGGGTGTGGACCTGAGAAAGGACCCTATGGCCCTGCAGAGACTGAAAGAGGCAGCAGAGAAGGCCAAGATCGAGCTTTCAAGCCAGACCTCCACTGAGATCAACCTGCCTTATATCATGCCTGTGGACGGTGTGCCCAAACATCTGGTAAAGACCCTTACCAGGGCCAAGTTCGAACAGTTGTGCGATGACCTGATCCAGAGAACCATCGAGCCTTGCCGCAAGGCTGTCTCCGATGCCGGTCTGAAAGTGTCCGATATTGACGAAGTTCTTCTCGTAGGCGGTTCTACCCGTATCCCCGCCATCCAGCAGATCGTTGAGAAGTTCTTCGGAAAGGCTCCCAACAAGGGTGTTAACCCTGATGAGGTAGTGGCCGTAGGTGCTGCCATACAGGGAGGTGTGCTTGCGGGTGACGTGAAGGATGTCCTTCTGCTGGATGTGACCCCTCTGTCACTCGGTATCGAGACCCTCGGCGGTGTGATGACCAAGCTTATTGACGCCAACACCACCATTCCTACGCGTAAGTCGGAGGTATTCTCGACAGCCAGCGACAACCAGCCTTCAGTTGAGATCCACGTTCTGCAGGGAGAGCGTTCCATGGCCCGTGACAACAAGACCATAGGCCGTTTCCACCTTGACGGCATCACCCCCGCACCGCGTGGTATTCCTCAGATCGAAGTTACTTTCGATATCGATGCCAACGGCATCCTGAACGTATCCGCCAAGGATAAGGCTACGGGTAAGGAGCAGAAGATACGTATCGAGGCTTCTTCCGGCCTGAGCGAGGACGAGATCAAGAGGATGCGTGACGAAGCCAAGGCCAATGAGGCCGCAGACAAGGCTGAGCGTGAGAAGATCGACAAGATCAACGGAGCCGATGCCCTTATCTTCCAGAGTGAGAAGAACCTCAAGGAGTACGGTGACAAGATTCCGGCAGACAAGAAGGGTGCTATAGAGAATGCCCTCGGACAGCTCAAGGAAGCCCACAAGTCGCAGAACATATCCGACATCGACCGTGCTACCGAGGCCCTGAACAACGCATGGCACGCCGCTTCCGAAGACATGGCCCGCGCCGCCCAGTCCGGTCCTTCAGCAAGTGCTTCAGACTCAGGCAGCCAGGCAGGCAGTAGCTCTTCTTCCGGCAGCAGTTCCAACTCCGGTTCAGGTGATGACAATGTCAAGGATGTAGACTACGAGGAAGTGAAATAGTACCGATAGACATATTGATAATCAAAAGGGGCTGTGTCGTAATGAAGTTTTACGGCGCAGCCCTTTTTTTGACGCATACCGTCATGATCATGACAGCCGGATGCTTGCGACGGCTGTGTGTCTTCCGGCAGTCCGGTAATGTCACTTCAGTATATTTCCCGTTCCCTGATCATTGTCGAGGATATGTCGAACAGGGGGGCGTCACATAGATAGAGGACTCCCTTCACGTCGGTTCTGCCGCTGTATTTGCGGCAGATGCTTTCACCGTCATATCCTATGCGGGGGTATACCCATATGCGGTATTCGTGAAGTATGTCCATGCCTTTGTACCATCTGCCTATATTGCCTATATTGTCGGCGCCTATGAGCAGGACCAGTTCTGTGTCGGGGTCTCTGCGGCTGAGTTCATGCAGTGTCTTGATGGTGTACAGAGGTTCCTGTAAATGATATTCTATATCGGAAACAGAGATTTTCGGGGATATGCCATCGAATGCCAGGCGTACTTGCTGCAGACGTTGGGCCGGGTCTGCCAACATGGACCTGTCCTTGAAGGGATTGTGCGGAGAAGGGATGATGACGACTTCATCCGCCTCGGGCATGGTCGCGATGTGTCTGGCAATACCTGTATGGCCGTAGTGGACAGGATTGAATGAACCGAAGTAAAGTATTTTGTTCATGTTCCGGATATGTCAGGCTTTAAGGCCGGTGAAACTTTCAATCAGATTGTCGGCTTCGGCAAGGGTGCGGTCGAGGCAGTCATTTTCCAGAACTTCGTCAAATCTGGCTTCGTATTCGAGTTCTTCAGCAGCTTTTGCGACCCTGCGCTCTATGGCTTCCGGGGAGTCTGTCCCACGGTTGTGGAGCCTGCGGCGCAGTTCCTCGACAGATGGCGGCTTGATGAATACGGACATGGCCCTGTCTCCGAAGATGCGTTTAAGATTGACTCCGCCCTTGACATCGATGTCGAATACAATAACATGTCCTTTGGCCCAGATACGTTCTACTTCGGAACGGAGAGTGCCGTAAAAGGCGTCGGGATATACTTCCTCGTATTCTACGAACGCATTCTGTGCTATCAGGTCCTTGAATTGTCTGATGGAGAAGAAATAATATTCTACGCCATTGCGCTCAGAACCTCTCGGGGCTCTTGATGTGGCGGAGATGGAGAATTCCAGAAAAGGATATTTCTCCAGCAGATGCCTTACTACTGTGCTCTTGCCTGCTCCTGACGGAGCTGAGAAAATGATTACTTTTTTGTTCATTCTGCAAAAATATCTAAATTTGCGTTAGATATGCAATTTATCAGAAGTTAACTTTAAACGATATATTTATGGTATCTTACAAGGATCTCGGTCTTGTCAACTCGAGGGAGCTGTTTAAAAAGGCCATTACCGGAGGATATGCCATCCCCGCGTTCAATTTCAACAACATGGAGCAGATGCAGGCCATCATACAGGCTTGTGTAGAAACTAAGTCACCTGTGATTCTCCAGGTGTCGAGCGGTGCCAGAAAGTATGCAAACCAGACTATTCTGCGTTATATGGCCCAGGGTGGTGTGGAGTATGCCAAGGAACTGGGCTGTGCGGTTCCTATCGTGCTGCACCTTGATCATGGTGATACCTTCGAACTTTGCAAGTCCTGCATCGAGTTCGGTTTTTCCTCCGTCATGATAGACGGTTCGTCAAAGCCATATGACGAGAATGTGGCTCTGACCAGAAAGGTGGTGGAGTATGCCCATCAGTACGATGTTACCGTAGAGGGCGAGCTTGGAGTCCTGGCCGGTGTCGAGGATGACGTGAAGGCCGAGAACCATACGTACACCCGTCCGGAAGAAGTGGAGGATTTCGTCAAGAAGACAGGAGTGGATTCTCTTGCCATATCCATAGGTACGTCGCACGGCGCGTATAAGTTCAAGCCGGGGCAGAAACCGGAGATAAGGCTGGACATACTGCATGAAATAGAGAAGCGTATACCGGGATTCCCTATAGTGCTTCACGGTTCATCTTCGGTTCCCCAGGACATAGTCGCTGAGATAAACAAATACGGCGGACATCTTAAAGACTCAATAGGTATTCCCGAGGACCAGCTCCGGGAGGCTGCGAAATCGGCTGTTTGCAAAATCAATATCGACAGTGACGGACGTCTGGCCATGACTGCGGCCATCCGCAAGGTGTTCGTGGAACATCCGGAGGAGTTCGATCCAAGGAAGTATCTCGGTCCGGCAAGAGAGAAACTCAAGAATCTCTATGTACATAAGATTAACTACGTGCTCGGCAGCAATGACAAGATGTAGGGAATTTTAGAGAAAAATAACGGATAGGAGTGTCACATTTCAGAGGCACTCCTATTTCTATTTGACTTTATCAAAAAAAGTATTAAATTTGTAGTATTAATCCATAATTATTAAACGTATGAAAACAAAATTTTTCCCTATTGTTTGTGCCGGTATAGCCGTACTGGCGGCAGTATCATCCTGCGGAGGACAGAAGCAGGCGATCAATGGAGGCAAGACGGAGATAGTCATGCCGTTCAGCACTCCTGAGTACAGAACAGACCAGGAGTATTTCCGTGCTACTGCCTCGGGTACCAGCAAGAATATGGAGATGGCCAGGACAGCTGCGGATCTCAATGCGCGTCAGGCACTCGCCACACAGGTCTCCTCTATAGTGAAGTCTGTGACGGAACGATATATGAATCAGGTGGATATTGATACCAAGTCGGATTTCTCCCAGAAGATGGAGCAGAATACACGTCTTGTTGTCAATCAGGAACTCCAGAATGCTGTCATAAAGGATACCAAGGTGTATCAGAATGCGGACGGTTCCTATGAATACTGGATCAATATCGAGATGCCCCGCAGCAAGATTGAGGACAGCATGGAGGACGTGATCAGCAAGGACGAGAAGCTTGCCGTGGATTTTGACCAGCATCTTTTCATGAAGACCTTTGATGAAGAGATGGATGCTTATCAGAAGTCTCACGCGAACTGATGATTGCCGTACACGACATATAGGCTCCCTCCAAGCTTGAAAGCCAGGTGGGAGCTTTCTTTTAATCAATAAATGATATGAGAATAAGACATATACTGGTGGTGACAGCATTGCTGTACTTTTTGTCTGGGGTAGGGTATGCGCAGGATGACCAGTCTTTCCTCGACTTTTACAGGCAGAGGACTCAGGAGTTCAAGGACTGGAGGTCAAAAGCCAATTCCGAATTCACGGAGTATCTTGCCGCGGCGTGGCAGGAATTTTTGGTGCAGCGTGGAAAAGACGATCCAATAGGTCCTGTGGCAGATGAGCCGGAGTATTACAATCCGGAGGAAGCTTCATCTCCTGGATTTGCCCATGGTGTTCCTGCACCGGGAGTAATGTGTGCTCCGGTAATGCAGGTGCCTGCTGTGTCCGCCTTCTATGCAGGCGGATCTTCTGTAACCGTGGACTTTTACGGCATAGAGGAAAACATCCCGTTTGCCGAGGACATGCGGCTGCCGCGTATTATGGCTTCCGAGCAGGATGCGTCCAACGCGTGGAAGATCTTGTCCGGGTCTGATTTCATGTCTTCAGTGGAGGCTATCCAGGATATACGGGATACGTATGCCTTGAGTGACTGGGCTCTGTATACGCTGATCAAGAAATATACAGATGCACTTTATATCGATGAGTATGTCAATGAAAAGGTCATGACGCAGATGTTTCTGCTTAGCCAGCTTCAGTATAAGGCCAGAGTAGGGGCGTCCGGAAACGGACTTATTCTGCTGCTGCCGTTCGATTCTCCTATTTACCAGGTTTCATACATTACTGATGGCGACGAGGATTTTTATATATTCTCCTATGTCCGTCTTAACAGTCAGGAGCCGTTGTATTCATTTTCAGAGGATTTCTCTGCAGCTGACAAGAAACTTAGTCTGGTTATCGACGAACCCATGGCGGTAGGCTATGATTATTACCGCCTCAAGTCCGTGCCTAAGTGGGCTGAGTTTGTGGGGGATGAGGTGAATGTTCCGCTGAACATGCCAGGTGTGCACTTCACTTTGGATTACCCCCAGTCTGACCTGATGACCTATCATAGTTCTGCCGTTGATTCGGAACTTCGCAAAGCGGTGTTCACTGCACTGAAATACAAGATTCTCAAGGATGGTATGAACGAGCAGGAGGCTGTCTCTTTTCTGCTTAGGCTTATACAATACGGGTTTGACTACAAGACGGACTACGAGATGTTCGGCAGAGCCAAGCCGCTGTTTGTCGAGGAATCGTTCTACTATGGAGCCAATAACTGCAAGGACAGGGTACTGCTGCTCTCGTGGCTTGTAAAGGACCTTCTTGGCCTCGATGTGGCCATGTTCTGTTATGAAGGGCACGTTTCGTGCGGAGTGGCTTTTCCGTACGAGGTGGCCGGTGACGGTTACGAGAAGGACGGGGTAAGATACGTCATGTGCGATCCCACATATATAGGTGCGCCTATAGGTGCGACGATGCGTAAATATCGGGATGTCCGGCCGACTATTGTGGTATTGTGACTGACAAATTGTCTTGTTCATCCCGTGGCAGTGTTTTTGCGGTGATGTAAACGATTCGTTAAATTACGTTATTATGGCAGATAAAGAAAAAGAAGAGATAGTCCAGGAGGAAGAGCTTGTAGAAGAAGCTCCTCTTCCTGATACTGAGGAAAATGGTGATACAGGGCAGAAAAAGAAGAAGGACAAGGCGGATAAGAAGCATGCTGAGAAAAAAGAGGAAGAGCTGAAGGCTGCGCAGGCACGTCTTGCGGAGGTCAGCGACAAGTATCTCAGGCTTGCTGCCGAGTTCGACAACTACCGCAGGAGGACAGCCAAGGAAAGACTGGATCTGATATCAACGGCCGGAGAGGATATTATAAAAGGTATGCTTCCGGTTCTGGATGACTGCGAGCGGGCTCTGCAGGTTCTGAGGGAATCCGGTTCCGACAAGGCTGCCATAGAGGGTACTGAGCTTATCTACAATAAACTGATGTCGTATCTGAAAGGACGTGGTCTCAGTGTCGTGGAGGCCATTGGCAAGGATCTTGACACGGATTTCCATGAGGCAGTGGCGCAGATGCCGGTTCAGGAAAAAGACAAGAAAAATAAGGTCATAGATGTAGTCCAACAGGGATATAAGTTGAACGACAAGGTGATCAGATATGCTAAAGTAGTAGTGGGGGTGTAGTTCCGTATGGCAGAGAAAAGAGATTATTATGAAGTGCTCGGGGTGTCGAGGGACGCTTCGGCTGATGAGATAAAGAAGGCTTACCGGAAGATGGCGTTGAAGTATCACCCGGATAGAAATCCAGGGGATGCTTCGGCCGAGGAGAAGTTCAAGGAAGCCGCAGAGGCTTATGATGTACTGAGCAATCCGGATAAGAAAGCCAGATACGACAAGTTCGGACATGCCGGTGTGGGTGGAGCATCCGGAAGCGGGGCAGGTGGTTTCGAAGGATTTGGCGGAGGTTTCTCCATGGAGGATATCTTCAGCCGTTTCGGGGACATTTTCGGTGGCGGAGGTTTCGGTAGTTTCGGAGGTTTCGGCTCATCTGGCAGGAGCGGTTCCGGTCGTGTGCAGAAAGGTTCCAATATCCGTATACGTGTCAAGCTGTCACTTTCAGAAATCGTAAATGGAACGAGCAAGACAGTCAAACTGAAGAAGCTTGTAAAATGTCCTCAGTGCGGTGGCCGCGGAGCGGATTCAGAGTCGGATATACACACTTGTGACACATGTCATGGTACCGGAGTCGTGACCAGGACAGTTCAGTCATTTATGGGTAGAATGCAGACTACGTCGCCATGTCCTGTGTGCGGCGGTGAGGGAAAGGTGATAACCAAGCCTTGTTCCCAATGTCATGGGGCAGGAGTGGTAGAGGGTACTGAGGAGGTGTCGTTCAAGATTCCTGCCGGGGTCGTGCAGGGTATGCAACTGACGGTTCACGGTAAAGGAAATGCCGCAAAGGGCAACGGTGTGAACGGAGATCTTCTCGTACTTATAGAGGAAGAGGAGGACGGAGAACTGCAGAGAGACGGCAATGACCTGATTTATACTTTATTCGTGTCAATGCCGGATCTTGTTCTCGGTACTACGGCGGATATCCCGGCTGCAGACGGTAAGGTGAGGATAAAAATCGAACCTGGAACCCAGTCAGGAACGTTCCTCCGCGTAAGAGGCAAGGGAGTACCTGACATTAACGGGTACGGTCGTGGAGATCTTCTGGTATTCATTCAGGTCTGGACACCCAAGAAAGTGGACAGGGATGAAAAAGAGATGTTCGAAAAACTTAGGAGATCAGGAAACTTCGATCCTAAGCCGACAAAGAAAGATAAGAATTTTTTCGACAGAATGAAAAAAATGTTCAGTTAGGTTGAAAAAAATTTGGAATGTCTTCTCTTTTGTATATCTTTGCAGTCCCAAAAAATCAGCAACCTCTTGTACGGATTTTTAAGACGCAACGTTGCCAAAATTTAGAAAGAAAATGGATTTAATAAAGATTGCAGAACAGGCATTTGCACAGGATGATAAGAAGTATCCTGATTTCAGGGCCGGTGATACGGTTACAGTGACTTATAAGATTAAGGAGGAAAACAAGGAGAGGCTTCAGAAGTTCCGTGGAGTGGTTATACAGAGGAAAGGATGCGGTACAACACAGACTTTTACTGTACGCAAGATATCCAATGGAATAGGTGTTGAGAGGATATTCCCACTTTATTCTCCGTTCATTCAGGATATAGAACTTAATAAGAGCGGTAAGGTACGCAGGGCAAGGATTTACTACCTGAGGAATCTTACAGGCAAGAAGGCTCGCATAAAGGAGAAGAGATATATGGGTTCAGCGGCAGACGACTCAGTATCGGCTGAGTAGTTACCGAATCGGCCCCGTAGCTCAACTGAATAGAGCATCTGACTACGGATCAGAAGGTTGTGGGTTTGAATCCCGCCGGGGTCACCACTATGAAAGCGCAATGTATTGCAAGCCAATGCATTGCGCTTTTGTTTTATTTTAATTGCACCACATTTGCACCACAGAATTCTTTGAAGATTTTTTCATTTGATAAACTGCTTTATCCGATATGCGGTGTATAGTGCGATTCCAATCATTGATGCGGCTCCAATAGCGATTAAAATTTTTTGCCACCAGTGAAGGATGTTTACTTCCTTTATTATTGTTTCTGTTGAGCTGGATGTGGATTTAGTGGATGTGTTACGGTATCTTTCTTTATAGGTAAGGTATATGCCCATGGAGTCTATGGCTGCTGTTGCAGTTAGTGTTCCGTGGTCGTCGAGGTTTAGTGATTGGGTGAGTGATGCGGAGCGGCGGAGTGTGCTGATTTCGGTCAGGCGGGCTCTGCCGACTGAATCGCATTCTATCAGGGCGCGGATGAGGCTTGTGTCTGGCTTGAGATGGATGATGGTGTCGCGGATGTATTCACGTTCTGTAATTATAGTGGTGTCCGAAGTCTTTGCAAGTATTGATTCAGGATATATCTTCGGACTGCATGAAGTGTTCAGGAGAACAGTTGGAATGATGATGAGTGTTCGTAGGTGTTGGAAATAGGCTGTTGCGGTCATAGTTCTATGATCTCAGGGTAGTGCTGTCTGTAGGAGATGTCGTAGAGTATCTGTCCTCTCTGGGGGCCCCGGGGCCTGTGGGAGATGTGGACGAATGTGGAGTAGAGTATCATCTGGTCGAATGGGATGCGGCTGCGGACTGCTGTCTGTGCCAGGAGGAGGGGGTCGGGTGCGGCGATGTCGGCGGCCTCTCCCCTGACGTGCTGCGAGCCGTGGACTCCTCCGACGGCTTCGTTGAGCTCGGGGGAGCGGTAGCCGCTGTTGATGACCAGGGGTCTGCCCCATGCCTTGCGGAGGGGCTGGAGGACGCGGGTCACGAGGAGGATGACGGCCTGCCTTGCGGGGCCTTCGGGTACGGTGTTGTCTATGCCCATGCGTCGGGCGGTGTCGCTGCGCTGCATCTCGGACCAGGTGAAGTTCTCGGAGATGCGGTCAGCGTAGGTGTCCGTGTTCCTGTTTGTTTTCATGTTCATGTTCTTGTGTGTCTGTGGGGTTATGGGTGCCGAAGGGAGGTTTTCTGGCGGTGCAGGCTACGCAGTCGCAGCGCATGAGGCTGCTGACGGCGCAGTCTGTGCCGAGGCGGTCGAGGCGGTTGCGCAGGTCGGAGTTGTCGTCGTAGAGCCTGTCGATCTTGGCGGTGGCGGCCTCGTACCTGCGGCTGAGGAGCTCGAGCTCCTTCTCCTGGCGGGCGATGACGCTCTGCCATTTCTCGTTTATCCTGCGGGTGTTCTCGAGCCTTGCGGCGGTCTTCTTCTCGGTGATGAGGAAGAGGGCGATGAGTCCTCCGGTGCCGGTGGCGGAGGCTATGAGCTGTATGATGAGGTCGGGTGTCATGGGCGTGGGGTGTCTGGGAAAAGTCCCGCTCCTGCTTTCTTTGATGCGGGGGCGGGACTGAGCTGCCGTGGGTTACGGTGCGGGGGTGTAGACCGCCATGTGGAGCATCTCTCCGGACTTCTCTCCCGTGGCGGAGTTGACGAAGAAGTACTTCATGAACACCTTTGGTGCGGCCTCGCCGGGCTCGCCGAAGAGGGCGGCGTAGTCGCTGAGGATGTCGAAGGAGGTGTTGACGACCTCGCGTACACCTCCGATCTGGACTGCCTTGGCGTAGGCGTTGGAGATGCCGTTGGACTGGGGTGCGGAGGCCATGATGACGAGCTTCAGTCCGGTGACGTCCGCGGGGACGGAGGGGAGCTGGAAGGAGAATGTTCCTTCGGAAAGTTCTATGGCGGCTTCCGCCGGTGCCTCCACTCCTGTGAGCTCGGGCGGGTTGGCGAGGGCCTCTCCTCCGCAGCGGACGATCCAGAAGTTGAGGCGGGAGTAGAGGTTGGAGCCGGAGATCTTCGATGCCGTCCCGAGGACGCTGCGTCCCTTCTGGGATGCGGCCATGGCGGTCCATGCGAGGATCTGCTCGTTGGTTAGGCTCCTCCAGCTCTGTGAGAGGGCCTTGAATACTGACTTGACGGCGGCCTGCGAGGATGTCCTGACGGAGCCTCCGTAGCCGCGGTTGCGGATGTACTTGCGGCCGCGTGTCTTGGCGGCTGTGACTCCCTTTGCGGAGCCCGACATCTCTTCGAATGCGATGGAAGGTAGGTACTTCATGATGCTTGTGTATTAAGGGTTGGACAATAAGTTTCCTTGCTGGGTGCCGCCCCTGGGGGCGAACATGAATATGAACGGTGTCCATCCGGTGGACTTGGACATGCCCCCGAGGTCGGGTACGGTGAGCACTCCGCCCTCGATGCGTCCCGCGGCCATGGCGGAGCCTGGGTGGCCGGTGTTGTTGCTGCCTCCTGTGAGACAGAGGTCTGCGCTGACGTCCTCCGGGAATCCTCCGAGGCGTATGGATACTGAGTCCCCGAACTCGGAGGTGAACTCGTCGAAGCATATGTGGAGGAAGCACCATCCGTCCTCCACGGCGCAGACGACGTTCCTGTGGTCGAGCTCTTCGGTCAGGTACTCGAGCGTCAGGTCGGTGTTCGTGCCGGGGAGCACCGGCCGGCGCACTCCCCTGACGGCGTACATGGTGCAGAGGACGAGGGTGATGCTGCCGAGGTCGTCGTATATGGGGAGCTTCTCGATGCAGAGGGTGCGGCTGTCCCTGAGCCATGTCCTGACGGCGGTGCCTATGGAGTATGTCCTGCTGTATCCGGGGTACTCCACCGTCTTCAGCGAGCGCATCCAGCAGGAGGTGACGCAGCTGCGGGGGATGGACAGCTCCGGGAGAGTGATCTCCAGCACCTGTGCGGCGGCGTACTCCGGGGAGGCGGTGTCGATGGTGACCGTGCCGTTGAGCACGGCCATGCTGCCGGACTGGAAGTCCTGCAGGGCGATGGGGCCGCTGCCTGGGGCGGGGTGCAGACATGGGGCTGTGTGGTCCTCACCGAGAGGACCTGGCGGCCCTTGGACACCTTGGCCGTCACGTCCCCGGCGGTGCCGGAGAAGGCGCTGAATGCTATGGAGGGGAGGGCTTTCATGGTCTGCGTCTGAGTGTCGGACGCTAAGATAGCGGAAGGAGGGACAGAGTTCCTTGGAATGGGCACGGATGCCGTAAGTGGCTGAATTATGCGTTGTTATGCTTCTGCAAGCCTGCCGTCGCCATAGCCTGCAGTCCGTCCCTGACGTCCACCTCCGCCGACAGGCTGCGGCTGTCGGAGCGCAGCCCTGTGATGGTGTCCAGGAGTGCGTGTCTTATATGCACGCTGAGCCTGCGTGCTCCGGAGCCGAGGCGGAAGAGCGCGGCGTAGTCCGGTATGCGGAGCGGGGCTGCTGTCGTACCCGGCCCGGCCGGGGATGGCGGGAGGAAGCGGCGCATCATCCCGGGATTGCGCCCCCTGCCCTCGGGGGCCAGCTGGAGCATGGCCAGCAGCCGGAAGCGCCCTTCGGGAGCGGACGGCTCCAGTGTCAGGGCCGTCTCCAGCACCAGGGAGGACCCCTCCGTCCTGGCTCCGGTCACTGCGAGCGAATGGACCGGGAAGGGCCCCGGCGCTGCCGGGGACGGAACGCCCTCCCTGCCGAGGGCTGCCAGCCCGTGGTAGGCCGACAGGAAGAGGCAGTAGCCGCTGATGCTGTTGCCGTCGCCGAAGGGCGGACGGCGCGAGGGCACCCCGCGGGCCAGCCGGTTCCATTCGGCCTGTGCCCGGTGGGGCAGCGAGCCCCATGCAGCGATGGCCCTGCGGTGCAGCTCCAGCTGCCGGAGCTGGGCCGGGGAGCCAGCGAATACGGGCCGGGGCCTGGAGCGCAGCATGCGCCTGCCGTCCCGGTGGTAGAAGGTGATCTCCCCCACCGAGCCCCAGCAGTCCGAGAGCGGTATGTCAGGTATGAAAGCGGGCATGGCGTCAGTGTCGCGGACCCTGTCCCCTGCGGCGCAAGTCTTATGCTGGGCTGTGGCTCGGAGGTGGTCCGGTCGGGCTCCAATATAGCAAACAGGGTACACGGTCCGGTGAGAACGGCGGGGCGGACACCGGGATGCGTCCTTATGCACTGGGCAGGGAAGAGATTCCTGTCAGTGGCGGACAGACCTCAACCGGAAAAAGGAAAGGAAAGAAAAAACCGTAAAAAAAGAAAAAAAAGGAAAAAGGACTGCCTTCTCTGCCCCGCGGAGGCGTTCTGTCAAGGTTTTTGCGGAAAAAATTACGCCCGGAGGGTGTCATTTTTTGCGGAAAACGGCGGAGCCGCCTGACCTTGACAGGGCGGCGGAGAGGGGCTAGCTTTGCGGGAGTTTTTGTTTTTGTGGGAGTCAATGCAGTTTGTCTAATATCCTTCTCGGCAGATAATCAGTATATTTTTAAAGCAATGGATAGGAAAAAGTCTTATCTTTGTTCCGTTATCCGCAAATAGCGGAGACAGACATATTGCTCAATAGCCTTCTGAATCACCACCTCGGAGTTTTGCGAGCATTACAACACAGTTGGCACTTACGGCTTAGGCGTAGGTGATTCCGTATTGTGTTGTGGCTTGTGGTGAGCCCAGAAGGCGTATGGAGTACCTACGCCTTTTATGGTGTTAGGGTAGTAATCGTGAAATTATGTTTAATACTAATAATTAATAACTTATGGGATGGATTATATTAATCTTTGTTATCGTCATTTTTGTAGTTGCAATCATGTCGGCAAATAAAAAGCAAAAAGAAATGGAAAACCGAGGAAAGGCAATAAATCAAACAATCAGCCAAATGCCTGATTTTAACCCTACGACAAAAATAATTGGACCACAGAATCGCTTTGTCTTTGCTGTAGATTATTCAACTCGTAAGATTCTTTACATGCCGGGCTCTGTCAAATATTTTTATTCTTTTGAAGATGTCATATCTGTTGAATTGATAGAGGATAATAATATTATATCTAAGAAATCTACAGGAAGAACAATAGGAGGTGCGTTAGTAGGTGGATTTGTGGCTGGTGGTGTAGGCGCTATTGTTGGAGGGCTTTCCGGGTCTTCCAAGCAGCAGAATCTTCATTTGTCCGTCAAAACGAAGTTGCTTCTTCGAAATAATGCTTCTCCTTCAGTAGAGATACCATGTTTTGATTGCAGAACAATGACTACGGAAGGGAAACCTGTAAAGGACGGAAGTACTGAATACAATATTTATAAACAAGGCTTGAGTTGTGCGCAAAGAATAGTGGACAGTGTCAGTGTTATTATTGATATGGTAGATAGAGAATCAAACTCATCTGTACAGGGTTCGGCAAATAGTTCGAATATTTCAAATAGAGAAAACATGAATAAACCAGTAATGCCACAGAGCGATCCGTTGGAGGATGAGGTTAGGAGATTGAAAGCAGCAGGTCAATTGATACCTGCCGTAAAACTCGTAGTAGATACATTGGGCTTGGGGTTGGCTGATGCCAAGGCTTATGTGGATAATGTGCAATAACCGGTTATTTTTTGTATATGTCGTCAATTTATAATATGATGGTAAAATATTTCGGCGAGTAAGCTGAGCGAACTGGCTGGTGTGGAAGAGCGGTGGTGTGAGCTGCCGCTCTTCTGTTTTGTATGGGTGTTTGCGGACGGCGTTGCCGGCTGCAGTCTCTTATGAGTATCAAAGTTCCTCTCTCCTCTCTGGGTCGGACGGAGTCCGGGCTAGTGAGGGTTTCCTGTGTGCTGTCGCTGCAACGGAGCCGACCGGATGTGCGTTGCCGGAGGGACCGGGCCGAGCCCGATGGCAAGCGAGGGAACGCAGTGAGCGAGTGGAGGCGATGCACTTCCGGCACTGTGCCGGTCGCAGAGGGGCCGGGACGATGACACGGAATGTGCGGTTGGAGATGTGATGCTGTGTTTGGATCATTTGTTTTGGGTATAAGGGAATAGTTCCTATATTTGCGGTTGAAAAAACGTTGAGGGCCGGCCCTTGAACCGTCCCCGCCTGCTTGGCTTACTTTTTGCGCTTTAGGATAACGACAACTGCAAACCAACGGCAACTAAAATAAATTTCGAGCTTCATTTTAGCAACGTTTCTAAGCCCTCAACTTCAAAAGGTCTGAGAGCACAACCTGCCCGGATTTTCCGGGCTTTTTTATTGTCGTCTTCCTTTGTTTTTCAAACATTGAAGTGTAGAACTTTTCTTATTTTGCTCAGGGAGACCGCCAGGACTCCCTGTAGGAGAGATACCGCTTCGTCCCTTAACAGGGGGCTTCGAGGAATAAGGGTGTTCACTGAGCGGGATGCGTTCCGAACCGGGTTTCAGGGAGGCCGGAGGTCTCCCTGTATGAGGAATGCCATGAAGCGGAGGCGGACTGTCTTCCTGGACGGCTTGCCGGACAGGAGGACAGGAAGACGGGAGCGACCCGCAGCTGTGCTGCTAAGGGGGCCGGCTACAGGAGTCAGGCCGTGTGCGGAGTGAGGGGCTGCGGTGCGGGATGAGGTGGATGCGGGGTGTGACGGTCTGCCTGTGAGCCTGGCTCCGGAGTCCCGCAAGCGGCCTGGAGGCCGGTGGCCGACGCAGCGGGACTCTCGCCGGACCCCGCCCCGCCCGACCGGGTTAGGAGAGACAATCTTCGAACTTGTTGATACGGAGATACTTAACATAATACGGATTGTGTGCGCTTTGCTCACACAATAAAGGTTGGATTATGTTAAGTAGCGGATTAATGGTCGGGGCGGTCGAGGCTTTCCGGCGGAGGGCGGGCGGTTGGCCCGGAGGGCTGAGTGAGGACAGGGAGTGTCGGGCGCTTGCGGCTGACTCTCCCTACCGCTTTGTGTTTTGCCGGCGGCTCATAGAGTATTAGTTGATGGGGATTCGCAAAATAAATAAAACTGCCACATAAAGTATTTCATATTTTCTATGTGGCAGTTCCTGTATGTGATTTTATTCTAGAAGTGGAAACCGAATCGAATCTGTACTTGAACGGCGGATTTGTTGTTTGTAGGCTCGAGTTCTGTTTCTTTTGTATACGATCCTTTTGAGGAATTGTAGTATCGTTTGAAGTCCTCGTAGAAGACTGATTTTACTTTGTATTTTCCAAGGCCTTGAATGTTGATTCCGATAGAGTAGGTATCCTTGAACATTACTCCTATTCCAGTGTTCCATGCAAACGCGAATCCGGGCTTGTATTTAGTGATTGCATAGTAATGCCTTTCTCCCGACTGACCGCTAATCTCGTTGTCATACCATCTGTAGGCGGAGTAATTTGAGTTGGAACGGAAGGCCATATTCATGCCGGCAGCTGCTTCTACCCACAATCTTATTTGTTTGATTTTGTAAGAGTAATTAAGTCCTGCTTTGACCGGAATGTTAAAGTACAGAGGATAGTGTATACTTACTTCTGAATCCTCTGTGTCAAAATTATATTCCGATGTTATTATATCATAATCCTCTTGATTTAAGTTTTTTACATCCTTGCTGGTTCCGTCCAAATTCAAGTCGGCACCGAGAATAACGCCTAATCCGGTAACAGGTAAGTCAAACTGATACTTGTAGCCGATCACTGCTCCGAATGTGTGTCCCTCGTACGGCATGACTCCACCGATATAAATCGAAGAGCCTTTGATCTGTGCAAATGCACATGTGGCGGTTGTGATTGCCAGCAGTGTGACGAATAATTTTTTCATAGGTTTATTCATTAAATGTTATGTTTTTAACAGGACAGACGGGATAAGCTTGATATAGTATGCCTCCTTTCATAGGATTAGTTCTAATATCAAACCAATCTTTGGAATCAATAGGTCTGGTCATATTAATGAAGTATATGTGTTGGAACTTTTTATTATTGACCTCAACACAAGATAATACAAATTTCACAGCGACATCAATATTGTAGCTGACTTTGTAATATGTTCCTTTTTTGATTATGTCTTGTTTCAATTTCATGTTGAATGATTTATAATTATCTTCTCCTATTCCATTTCCTATAAAATACGAATAGTATTCAGCCTCTTTTTTTCCTGGGATGTACCAACCGTCACCAAGTGATTTTGCGTAGGCATATTCAGGGAAGTATTCTTCAAATGATAATCCATTGTCCTGACAATATTTTTCAATAATAGCAGTATTCTGTGAGGCATCATCGGAAAATTGAGAAAACAGATCATACATCTTTTTTCTATCCTTGAAAATTTTTTTCTCCTGTTTTTTGGCGATTTTCTTATTTTCAGTATTTCGAAGGATGATGTCTCGGGTATCGGATAATTGAGAGTTTATTACAATGCCGCTTTTGCCATCATCACTGACATGAATGACGATGGCCTTTATGCCGTCAACTTCATACACATCTCCTACTTTGGGCTGGGCGAAGGAGAATACGCCTGCTGCAATAGCAAGTAAGCCGGTCAATAAAAATTTTTTCATAAATGATATGATATTAAAATGTTAGTTGAATTTGATTTCCCTTATAAGCATTCCGGGGGAGAATCTTCCACCGGAGATTTTACGGAATGTGGTCGCACCCAGCATGGAATTCTCGGCGTCTTCCTCCACGGCCATGAACCGGTTGTCCCAAATCTGCCCTTTTACAGGCTCGATGACCCCGATTCTTCTGTATGATGTTATGCCGTTTTCATCAAGGAATGTTTCCAGGACTTCAAAACGGCTTCTTTCCGAGACTCCCTCTTTAAGGCCGATTTTGGCTGTAATCACGCTGTCCGTACTGTAAAGTGGAGTTTTGACCCGGAACACTTCATGGCTTTTCTGCAGTTCCACGATGGATTTGTCCAATGCCCTGGTACACACCTTGGTAATCATCTCTTCCGGTGTGTCGAGATTAACACCTTTAGAGGATGTTTTTTGGCTGTCTACAATGCTGGTTCCGATGTATTTCAGTTTGAAGAGACTCGTTTCATTATCAAATTCGGCTTTCTTTCTCTTGTTGATATTCGCGCTGTCGAAATAATAATGTTCGTAAAAGGTGTTCAGCATATTTTCAGAGTAGTCCAGCTGGTACAAATGGGAAATGATAACAACTCTAAAGCCGGTGATGTCTTCACTGATTGCTGCTCCCAGATGCGATGTCGCAGAAATGGCCTGGGCAACTGCGTGGTCACTTATGCTCGCCAGCTCAGCAATGGCACTGAACCAATCCCGGGCCACGGAGGCCCTGCTTTCTTTGTCAACATAGTAGAATTCGTTTACGATGACAAAAGTGTTTTTGATTAAATCCTGCCCGGCATCAGCCAAAATAGCTGTTCCCCGTTTTGTCATTTTTGCGATTTCTATATCAAAGAAGTCAGCATCATAGTAGCCTCTTTGCTGTATCAGGGACATGTCAAATGCGCCTGATTCAGGGTCGCGGTCAAACCATTTAGCCATGAGTCTGCGGCCAATTGCATTTTTCTCCAGAAAGTATGTGATTTCTACAGGCTCTTTTCTGTTTTTCTTGTGCTCAACGGAGTGCAGTATACGGCGATTGAGATTGTGGTCGTTAAATTTCTCGGGAATAGGAATGGATAAAAATGCATCCCCAATCTCCTCTCCATACGGGTATTCAGGCCGTACAACAGCTAAGGAATACAGTGAGCTTCTTCTGTATTCTTCTATCGAGATAGACTTCTGCGCCTTAGCCAATAATGGAATAAGTACAATTGCGCAGGATAGTACTGTCTTAAAAATCCCAGTCTTCATCGACATCGAAACGGACGCTTTCATCGATATTGTTTGTAGGAAATTTCTTTGCTTTTTTAAGAGCCTTGCTGTTTGCCTTGTAGTGTTTGTGTGCTTTTCCAAATCCCAGTGTACCAGCATGAAAAAGTAGACACAGAAAAAATAATTCAGTTAAACATTTT